>Ga0307513_10000152_pt1 | contig 98295 bp, 40 predicted proteins | sample 15_EM_MG_FD_202174 | JGI IMG/M metagenome (GOLD analysis project Ga0307513, IMG submission 202174) | Populus trichocarpa ectomycorrhiza microbial communities from riparian zone in the Pacific Northwest, United States - 15_EM | ecosystem: Host-associated > Plants > Roots > Unclassified | place...
TTAACAATACTCTAAAACATGTGGGGAAAGCTACAGTACTTTCCCCACATATTATGATTTTTTTTCTGTTTTCGCATTTTTTTCCATTCCCCGCATGTTTTTTTTCTTTTTTCTTTGTTTTTTCATTTTTTTTTGTTTTTTTTCCATTCCCCCCATGTTTTTTCTTTTTCTTTTTTTTCCTTTTTTCTTTTTTTTCCCCAAAATTATCTTCTTCTTTTTTTTGTTTTTTTTTTGTTTTTTTGTTTTTTTTTTCAAAATTATCTTTGTCAATTTTATTTTTTTACTATTAAACTGATTGAGAATTTAGTTTTATAATTTTTTTTCTTTAAAACATTGTCAATTGCTACTAGTTTTTGCTTTTCTATAGTGTTTTTCCACATGTTTTTTTTTTTTCTAAAATTATCTTTGTTGAATTTATTTTTTAATATTGAGATGGTTAAGAATTTAGCTTTACAGTTGTTTTTCTTTAAAACATTTTGGATTGCTACAGTATTTCCCCACGTGATTTTTATGTTTTTTTTTATGATTTTCTACAAAATTATCTTTCTTTAAAACATTTTGGATTGCTACAGTATTTTCCCACGTGATTTTTTTGTTTTTTTATGATTTTCTATAAAATTATCTTTGTCGACTTTTTTTTTTAATATTGAGTTGGTTGAAAATTACAACTGTAGTTTTCCTCACAAAACATTGTGGATTGCTATAGTGTTTCTCCACATAGGTCTTTTTTCTTTTCTTTTTTTCTTTTTTTTATGATTTTTTTATATGATTTTTTTAATTGTCTTTGTTGCTTTTATTTTTTTAATATTAAGTTGGTTGAGAATTTAGTTTTGTACTTTTTTTCTTTAAAACATTGTGGATTGCTACAGTCATTCCCCACATATTTTTTTTATGAATTTTTTCAAAATTGTCTTTGTCAATTTTATTTTTTAAATATTGAGCTGGTTGAGAATTACAACTGTATATTTCCTTACAAAACATTATAAATTGCTACAGTGTTTCCCTATATGATTTTTTTCCTTTCATTTTTTTTTATGTTTTTTTTCTAAAATTATTTTTGTATTTTTTTCTTGAAAACATTATATATTGCAACAATCTTTCTTCGTATAATTTTTTTTTATGTTTTTTTCATAAATGCACGACAACGCACAAGCATGTCACAAGCCCGCAACAATGCATAAGCATGGCATCTTTTGTGTGTGTGTGTGTGTGTGTAAAGAGGGGGGGTTTAAAAAGAAAAATCGACCTGTTAGTTTTTTATTGGGCTTTCTTAAGCTTTTTATGGCCAAATTCAGTTTATTTTATTGAATAAGAGGCATTATAATTGAAAACACTCAATAAGATATATAAATGTAATCACAAAAATAAAAGGAAAAAAATAAAAGAAGATATTAACTTATTTAAACAAAATATATAAATGTAATCACAAAATCTTGATGCAAGTAAAACCTATTCAAATGCTGAACTTGTTCTGTTTTTGTACATTAGGAATAATAAGAACTTCATGTTTTAACAAAAGAATGCAAATATTAAGTGCGAGCTGCGGGTAGAGCCATAGAGGAGATCGAGAGAGAAGGGTGGGGAATGGGAAAGGGTAGTAAATTTTAGGATTTTAATCTTTAGGAGATAATTTTATATTTATACAAAAATCGGTATGGTTATGTCAACACAGTTTTAAATTTTTTTGATCAAATCGGTATGGTTTGGTTATGTTCAACGAAACCTTAGATCAAAACCAAACATGATCTTTTTTGTTTAATTTTCTAATTGATATTTTTTCTCGGTTTGATATTTTCGATTAATTTTTTTTTGTTTTCTTAGTTTAATTAAATTTTTTTTCTCACTGCTGTAACCATACATTGACACCACCAATTCTAATATTGTGAAGATCTAAATTAAATATCAAATACAATAAAATGTCAAAAAACAGACGCATAACTTGTGGTTTTTCCCTTCCTCGACCAATAATTGGCAGTGTGTGTGTGTGTGTGTGTGTGTATGTGTGTGTGTAACAACAAGAGGCAATGGTTTCTGTCTATCAAAATAATCTTGTATTTGGTCATAAAAGGATCTATAGCATCATTCATCTTCCAGCTAACTTCGCTATTTTCAATCTTCTTTACTTCCAGTAATGCTTATTAGATATTGATTCAAATTCTGGCTGAATTTTTTTGTTGAGAATGACTCAGCAACATGCTTCCGGGCCTCTTCCGCCCATTCTGCTTGCCATCTGGGGATCCTGAATGAGTTTAGCCATTGCCAGAGAGAACTCTTCAGGAGTAGGGTTGCAAAGAAATCCTGTTTCTCCATCCTTAACAGTCTCCACAGGACCACCACTATTGCATGCAATCACAGGCTTATGAGCTGCCACTGCCTCCAAAGTGTTCATCCTACATTTATTTAACTATTAATTTAAAACACCCTCATTCACCTCAAAGTATGATATATGTGATAGACAAGTGCACAGGATCACACCTTAGGAGTATAAATGACACAGGCACTGTGAAAGAAGTTTATTTCTTTCAGCTGTTGAGCAGGACGTAATGAAGTTTACCCGATGAGAGACTCTTTCCCTTTCTGCCAGGCGTCTAGGTTCCATCAGATACTCAACATTCTCTCTCAGTCGATTATCATATCCGCCTGAAAGAAAAATTACATGCAAGCATTTAATGAGCAAACTCATCTCAAAGAAAATTTTCAGCTTGTCATCTTAATAAAAGATTTGAATTATTTCACTCTCTGTTACAAGAATACCAGCATTTTGCAGAACACTGCCTTCACAACATATTTGTTATCCATTCCACCCATTCAAAAAATGCTGTAGGAATTTGCAAAGTAATTATCTAAGTGTAATTTCAATGAATAGAAATCATTAGTGAAGGTGCATGTCCCCCCCACTCCCTCCCTCCCTCCTCTTTTTATGAGAGGAAGGTGCATGGCCCTTTCTGCAACAAGTATAAAGGGATAATGAAGACGCCACATCACAGGTATAAAAACCATTTTCCAAACTCATCAATATAAAAGGTTGGTGAGTAATGTAACCCAGGAGGGAAGCAAATTGAGACTTGCCAGCAATGGTCAAAGTAGCTTCAGTTAGACTTTGACTTTGAAGGGCATGTTCTGCAAGTGTATGAAGTCTGGCAAAGGCAGAAACTGTCAACTCTATGTTCTTTTCCTTTCAAAGCGATTTATCGAGAGAAAATTCAGCCTGCACCACATGAAACAGATAAGAATAAGATTCTGAACTACTAGAGGGAAAAACAATGAAAGAAATTCTTGTTCGTCATTGCAAGAGCCCGTCTAGAGTTATAAGATGCAAGAGATGTACAATATTTTTTTGTTACTTGTAGGAATGAGGAACATCAAATTGATCCATGTTAACTGCAGGGTAAAGAACAGCAGGTTGGATTTCCCGTGCATGAAGATGCTTGAATGTATTCGTGAACATAGATGCAGTGAATTTACTATTAACAAGTATCATATCTGCCATTCCTGCAGTCCCAAAGAGCAGTTCATGAGAATTGGTAGTTTCAACTTTCAACTGGGACAAAGTTAACATCAAAGAGATATTTGATGTGAACAAAAAAGAAAAACAACAGAATTGGGAAACAGACCAGTTGTAATTTCTTCTATGAAATCAATGGGTTTCCTATATAACCTCCAGAGAACAGTTGTATGTTGAGCCAGCAACAAATCCGGAAAATGACAGTAAAAAACCACCTGGATAAACAGGACTATTGTAAGAAACCTAAGGCTAGAACCTAAATAATAAATCATATCAATATCAAAGGCATGCAATACCTTCATTGATTTTTAAAGTTTCAACAGTGGATGACAACAGAGACCCGGTGAGCTAATATAACATCAAATGACGGCCACAGGAATAGCACGCAAAGGGCAACGAAAATGCACCACAAATATGCACTTACAGCATGAAGACGATAGAATATATGTAGAGGTAGGAAAGAACCATATACAAGAGCCACCTAATTGTGAAACACCATATCACACACAACTTCAACAAGTCCATACAATCATGACCTCCTACGCACTAAGATTTTTAATGAAGAAAGTCCAATGTTTTACTTTTACTTAACATATAAAGTTTTCTGCAAGAAGAATTCAAACCAAATGCAGACTTTGATATGGATAAATGACAATAAACGCAACTTACCAGCCACAGTTTCTTCGAGGCATCGGTTTTTATCATGATGAGCTGTAAGAACATGAACATTGTGGCCAAGGGATGCAAGTTCAACAGCAGCATCAACTATTAACCTTTCAGCTCCTCCTATAAATCATTATTATGTACGAAAACAATCAGTTTAAGATTCCAACAGTTGGCAACACAACCTGTACTATACAATAACACTCATACATTTGAAGAAACAAAAATCTCTTTTCTTCGAGCCAAATAATTCAACCCCTTCTACCAAATAAGCATTGAATTTTTCTATGCATCGTTGGATTCAACTGGCTTCGTTATTTTAATCGTCAAAAAAAAATCACCCATTGGTAGTTCAATTGATACCAACAAATTCCCAGAATTGAAAAGGTAGAGAGAGAAAATGTAAGGCAGAGAAAAGGGTGAAAAGTGATGCAAAAAATACCTATTCCAAGGTCTGGATGAATGGTGCCAATCTTTAATTTTCTCTCCATTCCTTTGCTCCTCTTCGTTTACGGATCAGACCTGAAGAATATAAACTGCCTTATCAACAAGATCGATAAGTTAATTCAGCTTTGGAATAAACTAAGCATGCATGATAAAACAGAATTCACTGAGAAATAATCCTACATATCTTGAAGATACCTATCCAAAAACTAATCATTAAAGCCCTAATCCATTTTTAGGACCCTTTCTACTGTTGCTTCTCCTTTGAAGACCTTGGTATGGTACCTACCCTAGAATAGTACCTTGTATTGACAGTATTCTCGAAACCTATATATAAGGTATACTTTTATCAAAGACTAGATAAAGTCTTAGAAGAGGTATCCAGGATATCTAAGATATATCAAATTAGGAAATTCAGTGAAAAGAATAACTTTGAAGGGCTGAGATAAAAGGTGTTTAGGGTTTGCCGAAGCAGAAACCCAAGAATCTGAATACCAGTTTGGATAGGAACCAAATACTAGCCTTAGGGATCTTTGGGATTGTATTATTTCACACCACTTCCGGTATAACCAATCTAAAAGATGCAAACTTGTTTGTTAAGTTTGGAAGGGACAGGATCAACTCATCAGTTGCAATCCTCAACAAAACAATTTTATCCCTGAACCACTGTAGGAAGACATGAAAAGGTTCCATAAGTGTTCTGTATAACTACTCTACATTGGATTTGGATAGCGAGCCACATAGAAACTGAGATTCCAGTCTTTAGATTATTTTGGTGGCATCATCAAAAACCCACTTGAGAAATATATTGGAGGCAGTCAGAGTATATTTGGAATTTCTGATTATTTTTTAAAATTATTTTTATTTAAAAATATATTAAAATTATTTTTTTATTTTTTAAAAATTATTTTTGATATTAGTGCATCAAAATAATCTAAAAACACTAAAATAATATTAATTAAAAAATTTTAATTTTTTTAAAAAACACTTTTAAAATACAAAAATAAATTTAATCTTAAAATGAATTAAGAAATTCAAAAATCTACCACTTAACAAGTTTATCAGGAGAACCACTTGAATGAGCATGAATTTTATTTATTTATTTATTAATATGAATGTTCAGTTCAGAATATATCTTAACTAATTTTATAAATTCTTAAATTAATAATAATATAAATCTTTCATTACTATAAAATTTATATAATTTTAATTAATAATGTTTAGAAAATAAAAATAGAATTTAATTAATTAAACTTGAAGGTTGCATAAAATTTTGTATAATTCGGTGAGGACAAAAGTCTTGGGTGTCCTTCATTGAAGTGACTAGATATGTAAGTTATTATGCCTTAGCTTTGGTAGAAAGACAATTTAGGTAATAACAACAATGTATTCCAATGATAGTTGGAATTCTCATGAGATTTTAAAGAAGTTGCCTCCCTGACAATGGATAGCTTGAGTCTGAACAATGATGTTTTGGTCTATTCCAATCCTACTGTCACTGGTGCTTTGAAAGCTCTGCAAACTCAAGCTGACAAAGATGCGGTAAAGGTCACTAAATTGCAGAAGTCACATCGAGTTGCTAGAGGCACCGTACTTGTGCATCACATCATCTTAAAAATTTAGCTGACAAGGGCAAATCCTTCTGATGTAGTGAAATTTTTGAACTCGACTATGTATATCAAACATTTTGGACTCAATAAAAGGCTTTGACTAATATTTCATGGAATTATATTTTAGTTTTATGAATTAATATTTTTAATATTTGATTAATTATAAATTAAGTTTTATTATTTATTTTGGTTTATTTTCTATAAAATTATCTTAACCTTATAATTCTGATTCGAATTTTGTGAGTTAACCCAAATAAATTTAGATTATTTTATTGTGTCTTCTTTTTAGATTGGATATTTTCTAATAACCTTATAAATCTGATTTGAATTTTGCGAGTTAACCCAAATAAATTTAGATTATTTTATTGTGTCTTCTTTTTAGATTGGATATTTTCTAATTTTATCATTCAATAATTTGTTCATTAAGAATTAAGTTTCATAATTTATTTCAATTTGCTTTATTTAGAATTATTATGGTCTCATGATCCAAGTCGTGTTTTTGAAAGGTTAACTTAGGTTCATCCAGGTCAATCCAATATGTTGTTGTCTTAATTTTTTTTTTTAAGATGTCATCTTGAATTTCTTTTGTGTCAAACTATATTTTTATCAGTCGTCTAAATTGTCTTTGCATCAGTCGAGTCAATTAGGTCATATCAAGTCAACTCCTATAAAGTTTAAACTTATTTTCTACTAGAAAAATGTTAGTTACGCCTTGATGTTTCCTTTTACATTAAAAACATTGATCCAACCCACAACGTCACGGCCAACAATCTAGTAGTTACTAAACAAGAATGTTTGGATTTTAAAGCATGTTTAGATAATTGTGTTTAAAATTTGAATTGCATAATTTCAAGTTAATTTATTTTTCAATTATAATTGGGATTATGCATGTTGAATATGTGTGTGTGTGTGTTGGGGGGTGAACAATACAATCTCAAAACAACACATTGAAATGCTTTGAAATCGAAATGTATCGTTTCAATAAAAAACACATAACGCCGAACAAAACAGAAAGGACACCCTTGATTATAACCATTCAACCAATAAAAACATCATTGTCCATAATTATCCATCATGCATAAAAACATATTGATAAGCATAAATAAATATATTATGTGCTCAATTCTAATTATTGGCTTTATGTGAAGTTTTAAAAATAATGTTTTAAAAATTAGAGAAATTGAATCAAAATCAATTTGATAATTTCTTAAACTTTATAAATTTAATTTAATACATATTTTCTTGAAAAACTATTTTTCAAGATTTAATAAGAAAATTAATCATATTAAAATTTTTATTAACATCCTAAACTATTTTAGGATCAATTACATAAAACTTTCTTCGAAAACTGTTTTTCAAGACTTGATAATCATATCAAAATACTTATTAATATCCTAAACTATTTTAAGATCAATTAAATAATTTTTTTGGGCTAAAAAACTCCTTTTATTTTTAAAAAATAACTTTTTCTAAAATAGTTTAATTAATAGCTTTAATAAAATTCTAATCCAATTAGGATATTTCAAAAATAAGAAAAAAATAAATTAAACACTTTAATTCAATCATAATCCAATTAGAAAAATTCATTCCATAATTAATTTATTTTAGAGTTTTCATTTTAATAAAAAACCAGAATTTTAAATATGTAAGGGCAGAATATTAATTTTACCTAAAACCCTAAACATGATTGCAGGTGCAAGATCATACCTTTCCTCCTTTTCTCATTTTTCTTGCTCAATAGAAATGATAATAATAAAGAAGGTTATCGTTATTCTACATACAGTGCAATGACAATCCCTTACACTATATTGCCTTATCACGAGGCAGGAGTCTCCCACTAAGCTATTGACAGTGCTAATAGCCATGGCATGTTGCCTTTTCCACTAGCAATAACTAGTTATGTGCGCAGCACAACTAGGCACGCTAGCAACACTAGTGTTATTTCTTGTGTATTTCAAAGCTATCTGAACAATGTTTTCTATAGATTCCGATCAGATCTGACAAGAATAGTAACCAAAGATCTCTTTTTTGAAAATTTAAAAGAAAAAACTTATTTTTTGGAAAAATAACTTTGCACATAAAATTAATTCATAAATAACAATAGCAATCAAAACATGCAATCAACAACCCTAATTATGTAACAATAGCTCTATTACTTTATTAGGTTTCTTAAAACACTTAAAAGCAACGAAAACAATAATTTTTTTTAAGAAATTGAAAGTTCTGAGGATTTTGTTAAACAATCCAGGGTCATTTATGTTTTGAGCGAAGATTACCTGAAGATTATATCTTTTTTCTAAGGTTTGATTAGTTTATTCAAAACTGAGTTATCGCAAACCACAAGTCCTTCAAATATGCGGTCTCTAATAGTAATCCACACGAACCACCAGTAAAAAATCTCTTAAACCTTTTTTAGAAAAGAAGGATCGTTATGCTTTGAGTGCTAACTCTTTATTTTCTCTACTTTGCCTTTTTATATGGGTGAAGTATGTACAATACATGATGTGTAGAAAATATAAGGTATAGCATTCTATTTATAGGGAAAACTTAATAACCTTATAAATAAATTAAGACTAAATAATTTAATTTATTATCAATTCAAAAATTGATTGATCTATATTTGAAGATCAAATGCATTATTTAACAATGTGGCATGATCCCCTAAATATTAGAAAATTCATATGTGACCTGACTTAACCTTTGAGTAAGCAATTTCTTAATGTAATTATTATTCATTCATCAAGAATGTTTCGATTTAGACATTATAACATGGAATATGTCTATTGTATCAAATCACATTTGTTCTTAACATCATAGTCATGATCATTTAAATAGAATTTGAAACTCTTTTCAAATCTCATTCCACCTTATACAAGGATTCCACAATCAAAACTATTTAAGAACATGTAAAATATTTTCTCTAATTCACCTATGATGATGAATCATCTCTTGATCACTCAAATACCTTTATATAGCTCATGTTATACCCAATATATGCTCGTTTGTTATCCTTGATTAGAACAATATGCAGTCAGGATCAAAGCATAACATTTCCTATATAAGATAACTTAGTGATCTCAAGTCTATAGATCACTTACACAATTATCATATGAGCCTTTTTAAAGACACATGTGATTTCTCCATATAGAATCATCATAAGGGTCAGTTTAGTGTACATATCACCTGACAAGCGCTTACATATTGATTTCAAATATCTCTCATATCTTAGTTTATGAGAACAACTATTTTCTTTTATAAAAAAAAAGACAAAATATGTATCAGTCTTAAGAACTCCAATTAATTTACAATATTAATAGAGCATTGACTAAGAACATTTAGAAACAATGCTTTGATGCATTAAGAATCTGTAAGTATTGTAAAGAGATGATAGTTGTCATAACATATTTTTTACTCCTCAGTTTTCCATGTATTTTAAAAAATATACAAAAATTCTAAATAATGTATTCTTAATGCAATTCAGTTAATTCCCATTAATTTCATGTTTTTAGCACTTTTGTTTATTTTATTTTATTTTTGTGTGTCAAGATAGATAAAAGAGAAATAAAATTTTAGGGAGTGAAATGAGAGGCAAGAAAAAAAGAGACCAAGATGACTAAGGATTGAATAATTTAAGGGGAGGTTCGATTAAATGAGAAAAAAAATATAGAGAGAATTAAGTTGAGATTGGAAAAATTATAAAAGGATTCTAATTCACTAAGAAGATAAAATAAAATATTTCTAAATACTTTTTTTCCTATTTATTCTTTTCATGTTTTACTAGGAGCCCTAATATTATAAATGAAAGAGCAAAAAAACTAAAGACGAAAAGGAGACCCTTTTGTAAAACAAAAGGAACCTAAAAAAAGACAAAAAAAACCTAACATATAAAATTATATCTTCAACTGACAGTCCCTCTCCTTGATTTTCTCTCATGTAAGAATCTAGCATATAATAACCATCATATCAAACCCCTACAAACCTCACCTCCCGCCATCCCTCTCTATCTTTATATTTTTTGAACCATAGAAACCGAAACTACAACTACCGAACACCATCTCCTCCTCACCATCGATGGCCAGACCACTCATACAGTACTAGTCGAACAACATCCATACCATAACAAAAAAAAATGCAAAATAAGAGAGAGAGAGAAAGAAAGGGAGGAAAAGTGAGAGAGTTGAATTGGTAGAAAGAGAAAATTGACTGAAACTTTCATTGCTATAAGATCTCCTTGTAGGTGACTATAAATTTCACTATCAGTTGGGGAAGAAAGACAAGAAAGATATGTATTTGACCTAGCCATTCACATGTTTTTATCTCTACAGGAGCATGGATTCACGCACCAACAACAACACCTACTTAATGGTGTGAGGTGCACACGCCGACGTTGCCTCATCAAGTTCCAGCAATTCTCGTCCAATTTCTAAAGCACTTGAAGGTCATTTTTTAACCTTAACTCCTTGATTTTGTTTATTTTATGGATAATTTGTAATATTATTGGTGTTTGCAAATATGGTTGAATAAATAAAGTGTTGTGGATTCGTACCATTACTTGATAACCCTGAGGGTATAAAATTGTGAGGGAATTGATATTTTATTTAAGTTGAAATAAGAACATGTTTCAAAACGAAGATTGCAAATCCATTTTAAGTGTTAAATTTTTCTTGTATGTTTGTTGTGTGTATTCACTGTCTTTTATTTGAGAAATTGACCCAGGATTAGGCTACCTATTATTGGCTCCTATCCTTGGATGTTGACAATTAGGTAATGAAATTGGTGGGTATGTATTCATAAATTGTTTTCAGTATTTTTGTTTATAGCTATGGGGTATGCATTGTAATATATGTGAAGAGCCCATCCTGGGATTATATAACTTTTCTTGACTTCTATTTTTGAAGGTTGATTATTAGATATTTTAATTAGTGACTAACTCAACCTAAGATTAGGTTACTTGTTATTGGCCCTTATCATTGGATGTTGATTAGCAGGTAATGGAACTGGTGCGTACACATTCATACTTCTTAGTATATTGTTTTGATATTTGTGTTTGTTGTGATGTATTTGCTGGCATATATCATCAAAGCTCAATCTAGGATTAGATGACCTGTTCTCAACTCCTATCTTTGAAGGTTGATTGTCGGGTATTCAAATTGGCAATTGCATGTTCATATAAGGCCAAACACTTGTCTTTTGGTTAAAGTAGGGGTTAGAGCATCTTTGGGACCAAACCTAAAAACCATTATTTAATTTAAATTTAAAATGAAAACATTAGGTTTAGGCAATATCGAGCACAATAAGCACTTTTTATGTTTATAACAAACAACAAAGCATCTTACCTTATGTGAGATGTATAAGGTGATTGTTATCTTTCTAATTGCATAACTAACCACTTACCATAAAATTGATGACGATTTTTTTTTAATTTTATCTCTTTTTTTTACCAAAAAAGTCACATTAATGTCCCCTACGACAATCTCTATCTAAATAGTTGATCTAATTTTCTTCATTCAGTGACTTTTTAGGTGCTAGATTTAAATCCTATCAAATATTTTATTTTGAATCATCTCTTCATTAATAATAATATTTATTTATTTATTAGTTATTATTTTTAAAACTATCATTTCTATAAAATATAATATTATGGTTTGTTTATGAAAGGTCAAGCATTTTTTCCCAACATCAATCCATTAAACTTAACTGAAAGTGTATTACCATACAAGTTTACCATTATAAATTATACATTGAAATATTAACAAAAATTAAAGTTTCACTCTAAATTGCATACATAAGTAAGCATTCTAAGCTCGGGAAATACGAGGGTGCAATAACTAGTATATATCATAAAATACTACCAGGTAAAAGATATCATAAATGTCTATTAGATAAAAGATATCATAAATATCTATTATATCATAAGGCAGGGGATGGCTAGCAGCGGCCTCAGCCCCTGCAAAATCTTTCCCCCCTGTCTCCCCCTTGAATAATTATAAAAATTAACCCTAAAATTAGTAGATTTTAACTTTTACCCCCTTCCTAATTGTTTTTTTTCTAATTTGGCCCCCTCTAACCTAATGTTCTGGCTTCGCTCCTGCACACATCAGTTTTATTTTACCAACATCACATCCTTATATTGAGTATCTAATGATTTATAATTTCATTTAGTGTGAAAGAGAGTGGTAATTAACTATTACTAGATCATCGTCCACGCTACGCTGCGGATTAGATCAATTTTTTCTTTTAACGTAAAAAAATATCCAGGTGTTGTTAATTTATTTTTTTGGTAGAGATTTTTTTAACTATAAAAGAACTGTCTGATATGACTTGATTGATTTGGCATGTCCAAATACAAGAATGATGATAAAAATATAGTTTGGCTAAAAATATCAAGACAATATTTTTTTTAAAATATAAAAAAAACAACATATTAGATTGACTTGAATCAACATAGGTTAACCTATCAAATCCGCCACCTATGTCATGAAACCTTGATAACCCTATATAAAGCAAATATCAAAAAAATATTCAACTCAATGTTGAATGATGAAATTAAAAGCAATTATCAAGTAAAAAATGAGTTGAGTCAACCTACTAAACTTGGGTCATGTGACTGAAATAACCTCATAGAAAGCAAATCAAAATAAATTATAAAGTTCAATTACCAATCAACCCAATGTTGATGATAAAATTAAAAAAAAATCAATTAAAAAAGGACATAAAATACCACTAAAGTCAACCGACCAAACCCGTGACTCAGGTCATAAGACTAGAATAAACTCATAGATAAAAAAATAAATATGAAGTCTTATTTTTAATCAACCCGATATTAAAGGATGAAACGGGAAAAATTCAACTAAAAAAAGACAAAAAAACACTCGAGTTAACTAGCCTAACATACGAATTAAGTCATAAGACCGTGATAACAACATAGAAAAAAAATAAAAAAATTATGAAGTTCAATTCCCAGTCAACCTAATATAGATGGATTAAATTAAAAAAATCACATAAATAAAATGACAAAAAAATAATTTGATTCAACTCGGGTTAACCTGTCAAACTCGGGTTAGGAGAGTAGGATAACTCCATAGAAAGAAATAAAAAATATATAAATTCTAATTCCCAATCAACCCAATATTGAAGGATGAAATTAAATATATTCAATTAAAAAAATGACAAAAAAGACTTAGTCAACCTATCTAACCCACAAAACACGTGACCTAGATCATGAGACTATGATAACCCTATAGAAAATAAATCAAAAAACAATTATGAAACCGTATTCCCAATCAATCTAATGTTGAAGGGTGATGTTGGGAAAAAATCAAATAAAAAAATAACCCAAATCAATACGACTAACCCGCAAAACTTGCGACCCCGGTCATGAGAGTGAGATAACTCCATAGAAAACAAATCAAAATAAATTATGAAGTTCAATACCCAATAAATCCAATGTTGTAGGATGGGATTAAAAAAATTAAAATTAAAAAAAAATCCTCAAAAATTTTAAGGACCAAAGTGAAAAAAGGCTTGGCATTTCACTATTCATTGCTATAGTGAAAAGCTAAGCCCTTTTAGTATATGTTAACCAGCTAGATGGCTCGCGCTACATTGTTGGCTAAGCCAATTTTTTCACAAAAAAAAAAGATATTCATGTTACATCAATATTTTCAAAGAAGTAAGAAAAATCTAAGATTAAGGTCATTGAAAAAGACCACCTGTGTTGTCATAACAATGGCTCGAAAAGCAAGATAAAAAAAATACCATAAAGTGAATCTCATACTTATATTCAATCAAGTGATTTAATTTAATTAAAAAATAAAAATCCTTATAAAAAAAGCGAAATTGAACAAATATAAAAAAAGCCTAAGGTAACTTGTGTTTTTTTTCAGAATGAATGGAAAATCCCATAGAAAGTGAAAAAAAAAAGGAAAAAATATTTGAGATTGAGAAAAAAATAAGCTCAAAAAAGAAAAAAATCTAAGCAAATCCGGTTAAAGTTTGAACTTTCTAAATTCAGGTTAATCTCTCAAACTCATAACCTATTAAACTAGTACCTGGTCTCAACCAAGAATCTCAATATCCGACCAACTTGATGTTGAAGGATGAAATAAATAAATTTAATTAAAAAACAAAATTCCTTTTAAAAAAGCAAAATCTAACAAAGACAGGGAAAAATCCAAGGCAATACCAGACCAATTTAATGTTAAAGGATGAAAAGAATTAATTTAATCTAATAAAAATTCTTTTTAAAAAATCTAGATCTAGAAAAAGATTGGAAAAAAACTCAAGACAATCCATACTATTCTCAAAAAGACAAAAAATCTCGTAGAAAGAGAAAAACAATATTGGAGAATGAAATAAAAAAAAGATAAAAAAAAACAACTTAAGCAAACCTTCTAAACCCGGATTAATATCTCAAACTCTTAATCCATTAAGTTTTAGACCCGAGCTCAATCAAGAAGCTCAGCATCCGATAAATTTAATTTAGAAGGATAAAATCATAAAAAAAAATAAACTAAAAACATTTTCAAGGTAAAAAAATAGTAATAAAAAATAAAGGAGGATGAAATTGAAAAAAAAATAAAAACCATTTCAAATAAAATATATAGCAATTAAAAGAGCAGGAACCAAATTTAACATATAAAAAAAATTCATAGGGGTGAAATTGAAAAACAATTCTAATTTTATAAATTATTTTAAATAAAAAAATACTAATTACAAGAACATAGACTAAATTTGAAGAAAAAACTAATTGGAGAATTGCATTAATTTTTTTAGGGTCATCGTGGTTTTCTAGGTTGAAAGAGAAAATGAGATAAAAAAAGAAGAAACAGTCTCAAAAGGTAGGGACAACCCGAAGAATTTTATCACCGCCTTGAAAGCCATTGTTTGACCAAGTAAATCTGTCGCATGTACTGCTGCAACATTCTTGGAGCTCCCACGCACCTCCATGTAAATTATGTAAATAATATTATATATTTAGTAAAAGACACATTGACTCCTCTATCAAATTGGTTATTACTGAAAAGCAAAAGAAAAAAAATACACAAATGCCCCTGCATTATAGCTTATTTGTTTTGGCTTCAAGGGATAATATCAGTAATTTATTGTGCAATTAAACATAAAAAGTAAAAATTACCCCGAAGTCAGGGATATATGCCATTTTACTTTCAAGGATAAAAAAATCATTATATTGTGCAAAAAGATATGTGTTGACCAGTCTACCTCCGATTAATTAGGCAATACCTAATGAACCTTATGGAAAAGATAAAAATATCCATAAAGGCAATCCTTGTCAATTTTGTCAAGAAGGGAAAAGAGGTCAAAACATTATTCCAATCTATAATGTTTTGAGTCTATGTCCAAAATAAATAACTGATCCCTTTTGGTTTTTTTTGCATTAATTTAGATAAGGACTAGTTATGCGACCTGCACTTTACCGCGGGTCAGATAATGTTTTTGACAAAAAAACTAATAAATATGCAAGCTTTTCAAATGTGCTTTTTTCTTAAAAAAATCTAATTATAAATCAAAAGGCTTATGCATGTATTTAATTAAATACATCGAGAACAATTTGTGCCAATAAATGCAAAAAAACAAAGTGTTAACGCGTCCATTCAACTTGCCCTGCTGCAAGGCGATTTTTTTTTTCTAACGCAAAAAATTAATATGTAGGTGTTATTAACATATTTTTAACATCAAGTAACAAATATAATTGTGAATCAAAATTCGATGCTTATATATAATAAAATATAGTAAATATCATATATGTTAATAAAAATATATAAGATCTCAAGCTAACATTTAATGTAGCAGAAGAATGAAATAATATTGAAATTGCTACAATGAAACTTTATTTTCTTAGTCTTTGTATAATAATTCTTTTTTTAAAAAGTATAAAGAATGTTTTTTTAAAAAACAAATTACAAAAGAATAATGATAAGAACAAAAAAAAACGATATAAATAGGTCAAATATAGAGTGATAAATATAGTATAAAGAATAAAAATAAATAATAGTTCTTTTCCAAAAAAAAAGTGTAAAGAAAAAAACACTAAAAAAATATTAAAAAAATAAAGATAAAAAAAAATGGTGATAAATAGAATAAGTATAAAATGATAAAAATTCTAAGTATAAAAAGCAAAAAAATATAAGGAAAACTTGTTTTTTAAAAAAAAACAAAAATTACAATTTTATTATTATTACAATAAAAAAATTAACAAAATTAACAATTTTATCATTTATACATAAAAACACCATTTTGTTAGAGAACTAAAAAAAAGTTCATTATGTTTTTATAGTTGAGCCCAAAATCTCAAGTTTCTTGCTCACTAATTATTTTTTTGTTATCAAATAAATATTTATTAAATACATATTAGTTCTTATGAGACTAACAAAATTAGTGATGTATTAATTTTTTTAAAATATGAAATTTCTAAATAAACCGATGTAAAAAAAAAGTAATTTTCCTATGTTTTTTTTTTCAAGGGGATTCAAGTAGTCTGAATGTTGATAAATTCAAGTTTTTACTTCTCTCAAAGAAACACCTTACTTTTCATACTAGCCCTGTATCCTTTGTTCATTGTCATTATCACTTCCACGTTGCCGCATATTTACAAAAAAACAATATTCTAGTTATCATTGGAAATTGGAACTGCTTTCTCCTTGCATTCCCTCTTTCATCGTGACATTTCTTTTTCCTCTCTTTCTAAATCTTGTAGACAAGAACAAGATTCAAAGAAATCATTTTAAAACCATATAATAGGTGATAAAAAGTGGTATAGTAGCAAGTATTTGGGATCAAAAGATTTGTTTTTTCTATGATTGCTAATATAATGGTCACTAGAAATTTATATGATCGTTAACTTCAGGGTACATGAGATTAGTCGAGATATGCGTAAGCTGGTCCGGACACCCACGTTAATAAAACCCCCCAAAATTAATTAAATAAAATGGACAAAAAAAAGTCAAATTAAAAAATATATATATATATATATATATATATATATATATTTGGCAATTATCCACTTTACTTAACTACCTACTAATGATTAAATATAAATATTACTTATAACATACACCGTATATTGAACAAATGCATAATTACCAACTTTATATGGAAAGAAATATAAATGGAAATACAAATCTAAAAATCTAATCCATGTCTAATGTAATAAGCAACTATGGCAACCACAACCTTCTGCTAAAAATGGGGAAAAGACTCTAAATGCTATTAACGGATATAGTATTATATATATATATTTAATTGTATCTAATTTATTTTTAATAAGTTATTGTATCTCTCATTTATTATTTTGTTAGATTCTCTTTATCAAAACTAATAAAAATAATTTGCACATAACCAAGTTTAAATTTTATATTTTTAAAATAAAAAATTAAAAAATATTTAATATTCTGGTTACGATTCAATAAATTAAAATTTCATATTTAATTTTGATAAGTTGTACATATAAATTATTCTACACGTGACAAATTTTGAAAATATTTTTAACATTTATATTTTAATTTTTTGGTAAATATTATTGTGAATATATAAAATATTAACTTGATCAATTGATATATTTTTATTAATTTTGATGGTAAAAATATGGTGAAAGAATAGATTGGAGCATAGTTATATATATCTAATATTTAGTTGATTTAGTTTAAAGTTTGATTAGGAGAGAGATTATATCTAATATTTAACTATTTTCTTAAAAATAAATCCCAAGCAAGGTTTTTTTAGTAAAAATATATTAGATTTTTTTTAATCCGAAATTAGATCCTCAATTAATGAATCTTCGAGTTAATCCATCATGCCAGGGTCTAGGGATTAAAGGCACAGCAACTTTTTTAATGATAAAATGGATGTAATTAAACACAATCCATTGAAGAAAGAAAGAAAAGAAAAGAAAATATATCAATCTCATTCTCGTTGTATTTGCCATAAAAACCATAGAATTACGGTATCCCAAAACATATTTTTTTGGGATTTTTGGGACAGTAAATGACATAATATATATATTTTTTTAAATAAAGAAAACCCAAAACAGAAAAAAAAAAAAAAACCAAAGTGGTCAGGTCAGTTTTAGAGAGAGAGAGAAACAGTAGAGGGTGTTGTGTACACATGACATACATGCACATGGTAGTTGTAGAGAGAAAAGGAGAGGAAGAAGGAAAGAGAGAGAGAGAGACAGAGAGAGAGAGGGGTATATGCATCTATTGTAGAAGAGAGCAGCACTGTGGGTTCTCCAAAGCTATAGATACCCTTTTCTCTCTTTCTCTTTAGCCAGTTTTGAAACTTGAAGAGGTTAAAAGTAAAACCATTTTTTATTGCTCACTCCATGGTTTAAATATTCTGTCTTTAATGTCAATCTCACTTTTGAAGAAGACCCATTATCATCTTCAACTTCTCTTCCCTTATTTCAATCAAATTTCTCTGCTTTGCTCCTCTTTGCATGTTGATCCCAAGTTGCATTGTTGAGGTAAGGTCATTTTTTCTTACGGTTTTTTAATATGTTTTTGAACTATTTGATTGAAATGTGGGAATTTGAATGTGGGTTTTGGAGGTAATTGATTTGGCGTTTGGTGATCTGTGTAAATTTTGGGTCTTTTGGATTCTGGCTTTTGGCTATTTGTGCTTATCTGAGTTTTCAGATTTGTGAATTCTGGATATAAGTTGATGTGTTCCCTTCTCTAATTTGTTTTTCTTTTTTGTGCTGTTTTATCCTCTTTTGATTCAATGCATGGGGTTTTATGCTATATCTGCGGCACTTCATTCTTTCTCTCGTTGATTTCATAAGATGTGTAAAATTCTAGTGCCCTTATAATGAGATCTCCAGATGACATATTAGATTATGGATATCAGTTCTAGTGCTTTTCTGTTAGGAGAATTCGGTACGATTTACTGGTATTTTCGAGGCAGAAATCAAGAGTAGCTGCTGTTTTTTGCATGGCAGATTTTTGCCTTTTATTTGAGTTTTTAAGGTCTTGGAAAGCAGAGTTGAGAGCTCAATACTTTATGCACGCCCTGAAGTTTGTTTTAGAAGAATCCATTTAGTTGTGAGTCTGACACTTATTATCTGGCTTTATATATTGTTGTGGCATAAGTAGAATGGTTCCTTTTGTGAAATGGGATTTTGCTTAGGACACACAAGTGAATGAAGAATGACTTAGATTTAATTTGATGTCAACCTTACCTTCTCTGTCTTCAATAATAGATGACCCTACTAATCTATAGAAGCGAAGCTTGTAAAGACATGGAGAAATACAAAGAACTATGTTTGTTTCATAGCAAACCATTTTTGAGGGAACTGTTCGTATTAGCCATGTTCAAGTGTAGAGTAATGGACTTGCAAAAGCCACTTTGGATGAAAGTTTTCATGTTCTGCTACCAGAAGTGTCTTACACAGAAAGAAAAGGAAATGTTGACATTTGCTGATCATTTTAGTTGATTTGGAGGGAGTGTGGGAGGATGCTTCCTTATGCAGGTTGAAGGTTTTGCATTGGTGGGATATAAAAAATTTTTTATCCCCCCCCCCCCCCCCCCCTTATCTGCGAGCTTTAGCTAAGTAAATTGTAAATAGTTGTAAGTTAGCTTGATAGTTTTTGTCTTCCTTGGGATACTTGTAGTATAAGGGAAGAGGTGCCCCTCTTTTGGGACTGGAGCTAACATACTTTTGCATTATTTATAAAAGAAAGAAACCATTGGAGTTTATCAAGGTTTCATCTAAATCACCTTTGACAGATTGTTGTTTTCTCATTTTAATTTAGTACACAAAAAGAGAGAATTCAACTAGTTAGTATGATGTGGCATATAAGCAGAGGGTAGCAGGGTAAGGTAGAGGGTAGTATAGTACATACAGTCTACAGGTATAATTATTGTCACCTGGAGCAGTTTGTAGCACTGTTTCATTTTCCAAGGGCTGGCCTACTGTTATATAAGTTGGATTACTCAATTATACCAGTGTTGAAGCTAAAACTGTAGCTTTTGTTGCTCTGCAAAGGTTCCTTCGTTTTTTTCCAACAAGAGAATGAAATCCAGACAGCTGCAATTATGGTAAGATCCAAATTCTAGTATCTTGATGATCTGAACTGAACACAAATATGTTTGTTTAGGTGTGTGGAATATAAATGTGATTATGTGACTACTAGAGAACCTGCTCATTTAGTGTAATTTTTTGGGTTGCTATATCACCGTGTGATTTGTGGAATATAAATATGATCATGTGACTACTAGAGAACATGCTGATTTAGTGTAATTTTTTGGGTTGCTATATCTCCGCGTGATTTCAAGTAGTAGTTGGGTAGTTGGAATTATAGATTATAATAATTCTTTGATATGCTAAATTTCCTTTTTTCCCCTTATGTTCCTTGTGTCATGTCAGTTGTTTTCTGGATCAAGGGATTTCTATGTTGGATTGCGAAGATAAACCAACTTTATGATGAATAAAACACTAAGGCCCATGCCATATCCAATTCTCATCGATTTGCCTCAGGCTTGCAGTCACATAAAGAACTTGAAGGCATAACAGAAGATGCAATAATAAGTCTCGTTTTCTGTAGTAAGATTGTTAAATCCAAGAATTTTGGGCATCTTATTCATTTGTTATTTATCCCAAAACAGAAAGAATATGGGGTATTATTCAGTTCATCATAGTTTCTTTTATTGGTTGCTGACATGCATTTGCCAAGCCAGTCCTATTCTCTCTCTCTCTCTCTCTCTCTCTCTCTCTCTCTACACATGCTAACTAGACATCAAAACATTTGTTTTTCTATTTATGTATCATGATAGGCCTTTCTGAACAAGGCTTGTAACTTCACATCAAATGCTCTTACCATAGCTCTTGTATGCTGAATTTGATTGTGAGGAAAGAACATGAATATTCCTTAAGTATGTAGATCTTTTTTTATTAGACTAATGAAATTTCAAGTCCCATTTTGATGTTTGTTTGTTTTCTAATGCTTGAAGAAAGCATGGAGATGCTGGCTTGATGGATGGATATGTAGTATAATATAATGACATATGAACCGAAAATGAAATGGTACACCTTCTATGAATATAGAAATGGGAAGCCATTTACATCATATTAATGAAGTTGATGAGGCGTAACACTTTATGATGTCCCAATATGTTCTCTTTTTCAAGTGAAATCTTCTCTGTTTCAGTACTGAACAAACCCTCATTCTAAATTGATATGATATCTTTTTAAATCTTATCACTTCTTGGTTTTGTCCTTCTTATTTTCCTTCAGCATTACTCAAATTAATACATCAGTGAACATGATCAGAAATAAAAAGTTTTCCCTTTTGGAGTAGATTCATCTGTTAAAAGGTAGATTATTTATGTGCATGCTTCGAAGCATACTATAAGATAAGAAATGATGCTGTCAAGCTCAACTGTGGGGTTTTCCCTATTAATTGCCATGGAGAAATAATTATATCCGTTGGACATAATTTTAACTTATGAAGCCTTTTTAGCCTTAAGCCTCATGCGACATAAAAATGTAACGGGAAAAATGAACGAAAACCTTTATGGTTCAAATTGGTTGGAATTGTATGTAAGATTGAGATCCCACGTGATATTATGGTTTGAGTTGAGACCTAAGCCCAATCTTCTTTCTATGGGATTTTTGTGAAATCTGAAATTTTTGGGGATTTGTCGATGATGATTCTTCAGTATCTGGATTTAGACTTTTAATAGTTATGATCTCTTGCGTTAATACTTTTGGAACTTTGGGATGCCTGGTCTTTCTTCAGTTTAGAGGTCATTTTTTGGTGCAACAATATTTGGGCTTGTAACCACATCATGTAAGTTTGAGTCTTAAGTGTAACCTCTGCATACAAAAATACTGAGGGGTGGAGCTATTTCCAAAAGCTCCATCCTAGATACTCACTTGGACCAAAATTGGGCATTGGCCTTTTTCCTTTTTCAGACATGATTTAATTCCTTGTGTTATTCATGTGTGCCTAGTGATGTAAATATTGATTGTTGTCTAGTTTACAAGGAAAGACACTAGATTATAAATTCAGGCAAGCCTAGCAGTTTTCTTTAATTGTTATCTTATCTTTTTAATGTGCCATTTATTTTATTTTTTTTAAAATTGATTTCCTCTTTTAAATGCAGATTTTTCTAGCGTTCTATCATTGTATGTTGAACTGTGATTTATTGGGTATTAAAATGCATCTCCGTATTTGTCTAAATTGGCTGTGTTTTAATGCATATTTTTTCTCAACTGTAGGATAGCATGAACTTGGTATATGACATGGGTTTTTCCTTTCCAATGAACCATGAATGCTGAATGGAGATGGTGGGTAACAAGCCTTTCTGAAGATTTTATTCAGTATGTGATTAGTAAGATTTATAGTGTCTAGGAAATAAGGCAAGAGAGTGATGAAAAAGTGTAGATAGGGAATTTAAAATAAAGGTTCTTGAGAAAAACAGGTACAGCTTTTCCACCAAATTTGGTAGTTATTGTTGAGATTTTGTCATCTTCTTCTTCTTAGGGTGATGCCTAATCTTCGAACTTAATTTTTTCCATATTTTCTGGTTGATCATTTGATGCATATTTGAGGTACATACAGATATGTAAGACAGAAGTATGGGATTTTATCTGTTTCCTTTTTTTGTTCTGTTCTTTCCATAAATTTTGTGCGGGGGGGTTCTTTGTTGAGGTCATCTTTTGTCGTTTCATGTGCTAGTTTTCCCTCTTTATCAATTTGTGCATTTATCTATGTGTTTATATTATGGTCTGAAAACTTTAAATGAATATCGTATTATCATGAAAGTACTTGTCTTGCCTAATCACATGATCAAGATTAACAATTTAGCTTCAAATTGCATAAGCCAATTCCTAAGACATGCATTGATGAAAAGGATTAAGCCAAAATCTAGCATTTACGTCTAAATATTAACGCAAAAGAACTACCAAAAAAATTAATTCAAAAACCTTCTTAAATGTGCTTCTACGCAAATCTAAAATCCGACTACAAAATATTAATTATAACACATACAAGATAAACTAATTCATTTTAGTAAAACACTTCTGACTTCAGTAATAACGTGAAAGGAAAAATGTAACTAAACAATTCAGGTTTTTTCTAAGGTAATGGTCTGACACCACAACATCATTGATTGTACATGTAACATTTGCAATAGTCACCAAATTTGTTACTAGCATGGTAACGGCTGTCGTGATTTGTAACAATTGTGAGTATAAAATTACCTCCATTTGGCGTTGGATTTCAGTTCCATCCTGTGATGGTTGTTATTTGAGTCCATGGTTCTAGCAATTAATTTAAAGCTTGGATGACATTTTGTAATGTTGCCCCAGCTTTTCTTTTTCCACTAGTCTTAGGAAAATTTAGAATTAAATATTACACGAGACTACGAGAGTTTTGAGAGCGCCAAATTGGAATGATCAGCATTCTACTGAAATTTTTGTGCACACAATATTTCCTAAACAAGCCTGTCAATAATCACATATGTTGTTCTTTAGATGATTAAGTAGCTTGTCATTTTTTACTAGCTTTTTTTATGGTAAACATGCACAAATAATATTCTTTCAATGTGCGAATTTTGATATTTATTCCTCACTAAAGTTGCTGTTATGAATAGATGCACACAAACTTTCAAGCAAAAATCCAACTGCACAGTAAAACTACCTATGCAAGAATAGATTCTACTAGTTTACATAGAAGCTTTCCATGGTTTTAAGCACGCTGATAACATCTAGCAGTTTTTGAGACTGTTGATGTGTTGCAATTTATTATGAAATGGGCTGTAATGATTTCATTGGGTGAAAAACTTCATGCATGTGACAGTTGCAGTTGCTCATGTCAGCTTGCATTTTGACATGTTTGTTATTCACGTACTGGGGACTAAGAATTGCTATATCTATGTCACATTTTCAGCTAAATAGCGGAGAACCTTATGCATTCTCTAGGCTTTTTAGATACACTGCTTAATCGATGCTGTGTTGCCATCTAGCAAATAGAAAAATACTTTAATATATGTTGATGATGCTGTTACTGATTGATGATAGTCATACAGATGGAAGGAGTTGTTGACTTATGGAATTAGATGTTGTTTGCTTGGTCAACTGTCTCTTTGGGGAGGCATAAAATATATCAAGATTCTTAACTTTCCTAACTTATCGGCAGAAAGATAGTTATATCTACTTTGAGGCTTTTCTTCTCTATCACTCCTTCTCTATTATCTATATATCTATCTTCCTGTCCATCTATTGATCTTGCTTCTCGAATTAAAGTAACATTGATAAATGGCATTTAGGTTGGAGGGTAATATGACTTGTTTTAAGTGGTAAAAAATAATCTAGAATCATGAAAACTTACAAAAAACTTAGCCCTTAACAGAACTGAATGGAGGAAGTATTGCTAATTGATGTCCTATGTTAATGAAACAAAAGAGCATGGCACATGGTGAATTATGGGTATCCAATTCTCTTGCATTGGATTTTGTAAATGACCTTTGAGGTCATAAGTGCATTAAAATCCTCTGGAGTCCTCTTTTTTTTTCTTCTTTTTTATCTTTGACGCAGCAGATGGAGGTACATAGAGCAGGATTAGCTTTAGCATTTCCATTTGATTTATCTGGGAATGTTGTCTTCACTTTTCTTTGAATTGGAAATGGCAGCTTGGTTAGCCAAACTTGAATCCTCCTTTTTCTTGCTTGATTTTTTCTTAATTTGTGTTTGCTTGTGGGTTTGGTCTATTGGGTGGTGGTATAGACTAAGGAGTGGCTTTATCTTTTCATGGTCTAACTCCTCATGAACCAGCTGAAAAATGATTCCCTAACAACCAGGGCAGTTGAAATAATTAATTTTTGGGATTTTCATCTTGGTTTTTTCTGTTATATCAGTGACAATTTTTCTGCATGGAAATTATTAAATGCATTTGGTTACCTGATTATTTCTTTATATTTCCTCTTAAACTTAGGATCGGTTAAAATGATCTGTTTTAGGTGCTCCCTCCATCGGTAATATACTCTTGCCATGCAAATCCATAAATTTCCCATCATGCCTCTAATTTTTTTCCTAGTGCAATTGGAGTGGAAATTATTTCTTTGCATGCAATGGATTTTGGATTTCCTTGAGTTGCATGTAATGCAAGGTTTTACAACTTTTGAGGGGAATTCTGTGGAATTTGTTCATCCATACACATTGTAGGTGCAGAGCAGACACAAGAACTACATTAGAAGTTCAACATGCCATTACCTTATATGCATCTGCTTTTCTTCTGTTTTTTACTTTTTATGTTATACCTCCTTAATGTAAAGTTTTACCATACACATTGTTTTTTACTATTAGTTTTTTGCTAATAGGAGTGCATAATTGTTCAGTCACTAATACTGGTTGTTTACTCCTTTTGTTTTTGTTGTTTCTCACCAGTTTATGTATCTTTTAAATTTTAATGGATGGTTGCATTTGGCTTGAGAGCATATGCGTGGAAAAGTTTGGAGAATCTAGAAGTTTGGTCAGGCTGTAGTGATGACCAGTTCAGCAATTGATGATTTTCGGGGTGATGGCTTTGAGGGGTCACATCAAGAGCGCTGTATTTTTGCAGATATTTTCTTTGGCAAAGATACTGGTGGGACAGGTAAGAGGAGTATTGATGCTGGAGTTATTAATTTAAAGAGCCAGGACTGTAAGATTGCAGATCCTTTGCTGCATACTAACAATGAATACTCAGCTGTCACTACTCTTTCTTCTCCTATAAGTTTGTCAATCGAGGATTCTGATGCGAATGAGAATTCTATAGGGGCTACTGCTTCAGGCTGTTTTACAGAAAGATTTACCTTTGTGGAGGGCACTAGCCAGAATAAGACTGTCAAGCGAATGAAGTTTGCAGTTGATGAACCTTCGGACACTGAACCTGATACATTAAAAGTTCTGACTTCATCCTTACTGCATAAAGAGATTGTTAGTGGTACAGCTGCTGCAGATATGGATTCACTGAGCCAAACAGTACTATTACATTTAGTCGAATCATCCTCTCAGGGTGTTGTATCCACCAGCTATCTGTTAAAGCAACATGCAAAAATAGACAGAAAAGGTGATGCACGCGAGCCAGATGTTCTGAAGTGCAGTTTGCCAAACTCAGATGGTGTTGCTGGCAAAGCTATTGCTTCACCTGTTTCCCAAGAGAGCTATGCAACAAGGATATTGCTTGCAAGACCTGTAGATGTTGTTGGGAAACCTGGATCCCCTTTAAATGCAGAGGAAAGAGCGAAGGCATTCAATTCGCCAGGATTGGATGTCTCCATTATCTCGAAGACAGATTCTAAGATGGATCCTCGTCCTTTTCTCCAAAGTCATATCACCCGCTTACTTTCAGCTTTGGGTTGGTGTATTGGAAAGCGCAAGAGACCCAGTCGAAAATATATGGAGTCTATTTATCAATCACCTGAGGGGAGATTAATTCGTGATTTCCCTAAAGTGTGGAGGCTGTGTGGTCAAATTTTGTTCGCAAATGGATACAAGGTGGTGCAGGAAGGCAATGGTAAGGAATGGGCTGATATAAGTCACTTTTGGTCTGATCTCTCAGATACATTGACTACTATTGAGAAAGACATGGATAAATCAGATCTTGCCAAAGCCTTGGCACATCAGTGGAGTATTTTAGATCCCTTTGTTAATGTTGTGTTCATTGATCGGAAGGTTGGCGTACTGAGAAAGGGATGTATGGTTAAAGCTGCACCAAGCTTAGTGAATGATAGAAATGTGAAAAGTGAAGATGGCATTGGAAAGGAGTCTGCTCAGAAAAATTTGTTGGCTTGGCATAGTGATTCTTGTCCGGTCACTAAAAGTGCATCAACAATTTGTGAAGGAAGCTGCCATGACTGTGATGTACAATCTGGCAACAGGACTTTCTCGGAATGCGGACAAGAATCAATGGTGAAAGGTCAGATGGATGTATCTATTCATATGAATGACAGAGAAGGCATGTGTTCTGATGGGATGGGAAATCAATCTTGCAGCATGTGTAAGGACAGGATAGGCGGTGTGGATATGACTGACTGGCTAACTTGTGGGACAGATTGCACTTCTGCCCAGTTGTGTAGTTGCCAATGTAATGATTTTCCTGTTACTGCTGGGAACATTATAGTGCATGGGGCGTCTGAATCTGTTTCCCCTCATCAAGACAGCAACTTAGTTGATCCAGATGATGGCACTGGTCATATGGACTCCATCCACCATGATGAGCCAACTTCTGCCCAAGTTGTGACTTCAGGAGTTTTGCAGCAATCCAGATTCAGTGAAGAGGAGGGATTACAGTGCATTCAAGCTTCGAGGTTCAAAACAAGGGATAAAGCAGCTATGAAAAAGATACGTAGAAAGTCCAGAAAAATATCAGAAATCAGATCAACCACATTAAGCCAAAGTGAAAATATTGATGTGCTTGGCAATCCATTAGAGTCAAAAAAAGTTGAAGAGAAGCTTATCAAAAGAACTAAAAAGATCTGCATGAAGTCCTCCCCTTTGGATAATTGCCTACATCAGGGTGTGAAAAATGGTGCAAAATTAAAGAGCACGCATGGCAATAGTTATGGTCCCAAATACAAACAAAAGAAAACAACCGGCTGCCAAATTGATGATGATGATTTGTTGATTGCAGCCATTATCAAGAACAAAGATTTTAGCCCAGGTGCCACCAGATCTATTTCTAAAAAGAAATCCTGCATATTAAGAGCTGGCTCAAAGCGCAAACGGAAAAAGGGCGGCTGCAGGCTACTCCCAAGAAATCTGGGCAAACTGGGAAAGCATTATGTGGGTGGTAAGTGGTCAAGAATGGGATCTAGGACGGTTTTGTCATGGTTGATAGATGCTGGGGTCTTGTCTGTAAAAGATGCAGTCCAGTACCGAAATCTAAAAGACGATTTTGTGATTAAAGATGGTGTGGTTACCAAGGATGGCATCATGTGTAAGTGCTGCAATATGGTGCTTTCGGTTACCAAGTTTAAGAGTCATGCTGGGTTCAAGCTTAACCGACCATGTTCAAACCTTTTCATGGAATCTGGAAAGCCTTTTACTTTATGTCAGCTGCAAGCATGGTCTGCTGAATATAAGAGCAGGAAAAGTGGTACCCAAGTGGTTCGTGCTGATGAAGATGATAAGAATGATGATTCATGTGGGCTGTGCGGTGATGGTGGGGAGTTGATATGCTGTGATAATTGCCCCTCTACTTTTCATCAAACTTGCTTGTGTACAGAGGTTTGCCATTTGCTTTTCTGCTGTGTTTTATGGTGCATTTTCTTTTCCCATAGATTTCTTATAATTATTTGTTTCCTTTTTCTTTTTCTTTTTTGTCTCAAGCAGACTATTTAGCAACTATAAGTGTTCTAAGTTGTGGTTTAAGATGCACTGACATGGCCATTAGTGTCTCAATATTTTGGTTGTCAAATCTTTTGGGAAATAAATAGCATTTTGATAGCAATATTTATGGTCATTTTTCCTGTTTGGATTCCAAATAATTGATGTCCTTACTATTGTAAGAGTTCACAGATAATTAGTTCTGAAACAGAGTAGAATGGATGAAAACATGTAAGTGGTGGAACGACCATGTTAATTGTGCTGTTCGTTTTTTATGAATGTCAATATGACTAGTTATACACAAGGAGCATGGTGACTTCTCTCTTTGAGTTAGATTGTTTTTGTTCTAGCTACAGTAGCTAAATCAACATTTTATTTATTTATTTATTTTACTTCAGGATCTTCCTGAAGGCAGTTGGTATTGCCCGAATTGCACCTGTTGGATATGTGGGGATCTGGTCAATGATAAAGAGGCTTCAAGTTCTGTTGGTGCTTATAAATGTTTGCAGTGTGAGCACAAATGTACATCTCCAACCTCCATTTTGTTTAGCTTGATTGTTTTCATTGAATCTAAACTTCCTTGCAACGACCATGGATGGCTTGAGAATTGATTCAGGATGCACATGTTAAAGTATGAATTGTACATGAAATTAAAGCTCATGCTTCTTGGAGCGGGTAATTTCTAAGTATTATGGTGGCTTGAAATTATTTTTGCTGGACATACATGTTAAAATAGAACTAGATTTGTTTTTCGTGTAATGGGGAAACTTTCATATTGTTTACTTTCATAGACAATAATGTTGAAAACTCGTTAGAACTGCAAGGTGATGACACTAATTTCTTGGATCATAACTTGTTCTAAATCTAATCTTTTTTCAGCCCTACACTGCTACTGCCAACTTCTTAAGAGATTCAACTTCTATTCTAGAAAATCTAAGCATAAATTAATGCATTTTTTTTTCCACTAAAAATAAGTCTTGTACACCAATCTTTCCAATAATTTTCCTGATGTATAGAGTGAGGAGCTATTTCACTTCAGTAGGGTGGTGCTAAATGAGGTTGGCATAATAATCCTGTCAGTGAGCTATTGTTTGTGGTTCTCTATCCTATTAATCACTAGGATTTTATCTTCATCTTTGTTGGTAATTGATTTCTCACAGCGTTTCATAATGGTATGTGGACTTGTACCCCTTCAGTTACCCTATTCCATAATATTGAGTCTGTAATTTACCGGGTGTTTATATTTTTTACAGATCATGGGGCATGCCAACAAGGAAAACAAACACATGAAGGACTGGTTTCTGATGCTTGGTTTTGTAGTGGAAGCTGTCAAGAGGTACTTTGGCTCTATTTTCAAAGTTAGTTAATTTGTTAAGTACGTTGGATGTCAAATTGAATCCTTCTAGGAGTGTGAAGCTTCAAGTGCTTAAGAGTGATTAATTGTTGCCTAGCATGTCAATCTTGTGTATCTGACATAACACATCACAATTTGGTTTCCTTATTTCTAATGAATAACTTATTTATGTTTTCCATAAATTTGGCATGTAGCATTTAAAATGCAGACTCTTATTCTAATTTCCTGGAGCCAGACATGAAAAGCACTTGTTTTGGAAAATGCCAATTCCCTGATTCTTATTGAGCCCTGTGCTTTTGTAATGTTGATTTAGGATAGTTATTGCTTGCATCTTTATCACTGTTGAATGAACCTAGATGATTCTACAAATCTTGCTTGCTTTTACATATTTTAATTTCTGTACTTGTTCCCTTACAATGTTTCTACCTTGTTTTAGTAATTAATTGAAATAATCATGCCAAGATAAATAGCTTCCTGGTAAAGATACCGAACCCTTTATTTTATTGATCATAATCATGAATGAAGTTTGTAGAGTATGTTGTGCCTGTTGGAAATAGCAAACTAGATCTATTTTAGAGTTCTATTCTTCTGCAAATTAGTTTCTGCTAAGCTTTATTGAATTTAGACTAATTGTTTCTGAGTAGCTTTATCTAGGTTAGTTTGCTTTGCATTAACAGGTTTGTTTAGCTTTATAATTATCCAAATATTTAGCTTGTCACCTCCCTACAAATGGGACTATGCAAGTTAGTGCACACCAAAAGAGAGAGAGATCATTGAGATTGTTTGTGCAGAGAAGTGTCTTTGCACAGCAAGAGATCATTAAAATAATTGATCTCACCGTACCAAATCTGACCACTGGAGCGAACACCTTATCATAGTAAATCCTATATTTCTGTCTGTACCCATTTTCCACAAGCGTAGCCTTGTAATGATCAACATTGTCATCCGCAGTTCTCTTAATCTTGTAAACCCACTTAACACCAATAGATTTGTGTTGAGGTGGGAGTGTAGTCATTGTCCAGGTGTCATTCTTTTCAAGAGCCTGTATTTCTTCTTTCCTAGCGATCTTCCAACATTCAATTTCATTTGCCTCCTAGAAGCTTAGGGGCTCATGATCAGCATATAGACACAACAGACTTGAATCCATTTCTTATCATAGACTAGCTCATTAGTTGCTTCATATAGGTATGCTAGATTCCTTGTTTGTATAGTTGGTGTTGAGCTTGAAAGGGAAGTGACAGTTTCCTCTTGTTCCTTTGATTGTATTGCTGGTTGTGGTGTTGATTGACATGGTGATGTTGCTGCTGCTGCTGTCCCATCTCCTGGATGTTGATCAGCCTCATTGTCTTCTAGTACAATTTTCTCCACATTTTTGTCATTGTTGTCCCACTTCCATGCATCTGCCTCATAAAAAATAACATCCCTACTAACCAACAGCTTCTTTGAAAGAGGATCATACAACTTGTAAGCTTCAGAATCTTCATTGTAACCTACAAACACTCACTTTACTGCACGATCATATTGTCTCATTCGACTGGCCTCGGGTACTTATGCATAGTCAACAATTCCAAATTTTCATGGATGTGCTACACTTGACTTGATTCCACTCCATGCTTCATAAAGTGTTTTGTGCAGAATACTTTTGGTGGGGCATTTGTTCAACAAGTGTACTGCACATGCTACTGCTTCTCTCCAAAACATCTTTGGCATCATTCTTTCTTTGGTCATATCCAGGATCGTACAATTCTTTCGTTATGATATCCTATTCTACTGCAATGTGTAGGCAGCTGTAAGTTGGTATCTAATCCCATGTTCCCTGCAAAAAGATTGAAATGCAGCCGGGGTATACTCCCCACCTCGATCTAATCTTATTGTGACAATCTTCCTAGCACTCTCATTTTCAGTATAAGCTTTAAACCTTTTAAACACTTCAAATACATCAATTTTTTCTTTAAGAAAATAAACCCCAATGAACTTAACAAAGTACACATGACCTCCAATTGACATAGGTTCAAAATGTCCCCATATGTTTGTGTGCACGAGCTGCCATTGTGTTGTTGCTCTTCATGTCTTTCTAGTGAGGAAAGCTTGACATCCCTGCTTCCCAAGTACACAGGTGTTACACACACTATCCAGCTCTGATACTAGATGTTGGTTTAAACACAAACTCTCACACACACAAAAAAAATTGAAATGAGAAGAATATAAGAAATAACAGCAACAACACTTCTCTGCACATACAATCTCAATAACAGCAAGTACACAAGTGGTACACACACTACCCAGCTCCTTTATGCTTGGTAGTCCTCTCAACTTATCATTTTTGTACAGAAGTTTCAGGCCATTAAGATGACCATAAGGTAGGTGCTATTTTTCAATCTCATGCTCACTCTTGTTGGATAGGCAATGCCTAGCTACCGTTTTCAAAAGCAATGGAAACATTTTGTTCCGTCATCTGCACTTGAGCAGTGAGTCTCCTTTCAACATTTCTTAACTATAGAAAATTCCCTTCCATGTGGATTTCATGTCCTTTTTGAGGTACTTGTCCAAGACTCAGAATGTTGTTTCTCATGTTAGGCATGTAATACACATATGAGATGAATTCAGTTGTTCCATCTTTCTGATATATGGCCACATTTCCTTTCCTAGCAACTGGCAACTTAGAAGCATCTTCAGAACTAACATGTTCACGAAAATTCTCCTGCAGCTCCATAATTCATGTCCTTCCACACCTGATTTCTTGCTCCTAAATTCAGATACCAAACATTCCCACCTTCAAGCATACCACTGCCAACAACTAGCAATGTTGGTTCTTCCTATGTGCTGTTTGATTCCTTAGCAAAGTTTGCTATGTTGTCAACTTTGTTTGTGTTGAATTTAAGAGAGAGAGTTTGGGAAGCCCACTCCTGACCCAGAACAGACATACCATGTTGAATTTAAGAGAGGGAGTGAGATAAGAGGCTTAGAGTGGCATAACTCGGAAGAGCCAAAAGGGCAACAAGCAGAAGCCCAGAGGAGACAAAAGGGCCGAGTCTACAGGAAGTTAGAATGGCCAAAAGGCCTACTCATCTCAAAAGGCACATTATGAGATGAGGTTTGCCAAGAGCTTATAAGGGTATTAACTTTGGTGTTTTGTTTTCAATGTGGGTTTCTAACATCCCCACGCGAAGCATGGATGGAAGACTAAGGCAGCATATATGAAGAGGGGGTTAGGCTTTGATATCATGTCGAAAACCATCTTAACTCAAAAGCTTAAGCTATTAGGTAAGACTCCAAGTATGATTTTATAATACTATTTAACACACCCCTTCAAATGAAAGCTCTTTGGGTTTGAAACTTGCACAAACCCACCATTATTTTGTGCAATTTTCTTAATTTTATTAGTTAGAATGAGGGTGGTGAGATTCAAATTCATAACCATTTGATCATCAATGCTTTGATACCATGTTAAGAAAACAAAGTCTTTGTGTTTCTAAACTGTCTTTTTTATGCAGCCAAGCCTCCGTTAAATAGGAAGTGATCTATTTGTACAAGGAAACAATTATTCTACATGCTAAACTAGTGTGCCATAAATGGTGCACTGGCCCCACATTCCTAACTACAGGATGTTTACAAAAGATTAGAGTCATCTATTGCCTAAAATAAAAGATCCTATCGCCTAAAATAGACTTGATAAAGTTTGGACATTCGTTGGCATAATGCCTTGCTTACAATTCCAGCACTGAACATTCATTTTTCCTTCACTGTACTAAGCATTCCTTGTGTGCATTGAGCCACCATGTCCTCCACGCCCATGGTATGTGAAGCCTCCACGACCTCTTCTTTGTCCTCCTTTGATATTCTCAAGGACAAGCTTTGATAGCTGTAACATTGTCATTTTTTCAAATGTGCAATTCATGCACTCGAAGTGATCCCAACAACTCCTCCATGCTCATGCTTTCCAAGTCTTTGGACTCTTCTATTACTGTCACCTTATTCAAAACTAGGCGTTGGTGATTGTATCATTTTCTCAAACACTCAAGTATCATCGAGTTTTTCTCCATTTCTACTCATTTGATTAACAAATCCACTTAATTTGGAATGATAATCTAACACAGCTTCACCTTCTTTCATGTGTGCTGTTTCAAACTCCTTTTAATGTGTGCATACTTCTCTCGTTCTACTCCTTTCTAGATGATTCTCAGCTTGTCCCACACTTCTTTACTTGTGACAGCTTCTGGGATCTTTTCAAATATAAACAAGGGATAGTCTTTTTATCTTTCTTCCCCTAATTCTAGTGAGTATTCTCCTGTTATGGAGTGTATGCACCTTCTTCATTAGGGGTGGGTTCAGTATAGTCATTGCTAACTATGTCCCACAGATCCTGTGAGCTAAATATTGCCTTGAATTGAATGCACCATTTTTCATAGTTTTCTATTGCTAGTACATGTACTTGAAGTTGTACCAGGTTAGATTCCATCTCTTCAAGATTATTTCTTCAAGCTCTGATACCAGATGTTGGTTTAGACAAAAGCAACGACACTCCTCTGCACAAACAATCTCAATGATTTATTTCTCTGTTATTGTGAACTAACTTGCACAGCCCCATTTACAGGGGATAACAAGCTAATTATTTGGATAACTATAATGCCAAACAAACTTGATAAAGCAAAGCAAACTAAGCTAGATAAAGCTAATAGAAAACTATCAATTTAAAATAGTAAAAGCTTAGCAGAAGCTGATTTGCAGAAGAATAGAACTTTAAAACAGATCTAGTTTGCTATTTCCAACATAGAAATTAAATGATCCTCCATGCCTGCTTCCCAGTTTTTCTGATTTCTTTTTTTTTTTGTGAGATTTTGTGTTTAAACCAACAGTGCCTGCTGAATGAGCTTTCATCGCATCTGTTTTTATTGATTCCTAATTAAGGACTTGGTTTGCTGGTGTTTGCAGGTGTACTCTGGTCTTCATTCTCGTGTTGGGATCAATAATCCAATAGCTGATGGCTTTTGTTGGACTCTTCTCAGATGCATTCATGAAGATCAAAAGGTTCTTTCTGCTCAAAGACTTGCCCTCAAGGCAGAATGCAACTCAAAATTAGCTGTTGCTCTTACCATTATGGAGGAATGCTTTCAATCTATGGTAGACCCAAGAACAGGCATAGACATGATACCCCATGCTTTATACAATTGGGGGTGAGTGCCTTGTTGTTTGCAATCCTTTTCTTTTCAAGTATCTTCTGTTAAAAGATAGGCATCTTATGTAAATATCATTCATCTTGTTTTGTGTTTTGCCAGAGTTTAGACAACCTAGGATTTGGTTTGTTGTCTATATTGCATTGAGCTAGACATGCCTCACTTTCAACAAACTGCAACTTTTAGGTTTTTTTATCATAAATGTCGACAAATTTATGTTGTTATAGAACAAGAGTTGTGAGCCTATATGGATGGAGAGTATCCTGGCTAAATCATCATCTAAAATATAAAACAGTCTCATGCATCTAGTTTCTTATATAAGCATTCCCTTGCTTCAGTTCTTGACTTGCTTCAGATCTCCTTCCATGACAGATCTAGAAATGTGAGGATAGAGGTTACCTATCCTAAAAGACTATTAGCAAGTGGAACTATAAGAAAGCTTATGGCACTTAATTCATAGTGTTGATATCATAAGTGGAGTTATGTAATTTAGCTTACTGTATTTAGAGATTAGAAGTGATGATTATAAATGACCTTTGATGCTTGTCTTTGCAAATTCTTTCAATCCTATCCTAGAGAAAATATAATTGCACTTGATGTTTTATTGTTATTATTTGCTTTCTTTTTTGTATGATCTTCAGGTCAGATTTTGCTCGTCTAAATTTCTTTGGGTTTTACACTGTGGTGTTGGAGAAAGATGATGTGCTTGTATCTGCAGCATCTGTCAGGTGATATGCATTATTTGCTCAGAATATTTAACATTTTATAATTTGAATCATGCCTGTAGGAATTACGTTACTTTCAAGTATTTTCCTTTGATTCTATGATTTTATATTTGATGCTGAAATATTTCTAGGATTTCAGTTAGACAGGTTTTATCTCCATTTATGAACCGTATTTTGTTGATGAAACTTCTTTCATGATGTGTGGCAGATTAAACTGTCTACCATCATCTGATGGTTGAGTTAGAGACACTTAGATTTTGGGATGATAGAAGAAAGGGTTTGCAGCTTGTAGTTTGACCACAGTTAAAAGTATAATGAGTTTTAAAGGTCAAAGTTAAAGAATGGTTTGGAACTTGTAGGAATATGATGCTAATAAAATAGAAAAAACTAATAAGTTATAGTTCCATAAGGAAACTAAAATTCTTTTTTAAGTACTAAATATAAAATGCTAATACCTAAAAATACTAAATATCTACAATTATCATACAATATTAAAATTCCTAAATAATCAAATAATAATTCCCTTTGTTGACTTTCTGGATTCCCCACCAAAGGCATGCAGTATCTTCCTAACACAACTATTTTCATTTATTTGTCCTTGACATCATCTACCTCTTATAAGTCTCAATGAGGGTGAAAGAAAAGAAAAACATCATTTATGATGCAGAGTTGTATAGACTCCTGCAACTTTCAGTAGTATACAAATCTTCTCAATATTGTTAACTGTAATCACTCTTATTCCTTAAGGTATCTTTATCATTTAGGTTTCTAAATTTGGGATTTGATGTATGGTTGAGATTTGATGTAGGAAGATAAGGCAAAAGATAGCTAACGATAACCAACACTGTCAAAGGCTGGTTGTCTAGGCTAAACAACTAGAAACAAGAGAACAAACTCTTTATAATATTGTCAAAATATCATATTTGTTTTTTTACAGTAGCAGCAACCTTTTAAATACTAGCAAAACTAAGTAAAATAAACCCTTGTTCTTAAAAATAACTAAATCTTAGCTATCTAAATTACCATCATAACTATTACGTAAATAACCTATCAAAAGAAAAAACCCTAATTATATGAAAGCTATTGTAGTTCTAACTCCTGAATCATTCTCCTTGGGTTGGAAGAAACTTGTCCTCGAGTTGAAACTGTTCTTGCCTCAATCCTAAGGGTGTCCAAATAAAAAATCGCCAACCTTTTTTCCGTTTCATATACATATATAGTTAATAGTAGTTTTATTTCATGGTTAGGATTACAAACTTGTACTTGCAATTCATTCCCTCCCAATTCTTGTCATAGATAATAAACTGTAATCTCTATAGAAGCTTATTCTTGAATTTGTATGAAGCACGTAACGGGTTAAGCTGATGAATTCCTTTTCTGAAACAACTACAACAATGCAATCTTTGCATTTAGTTACTATGTTTTCATGGTTGTTGCTATAGTTGTCATTGTTCTCCTTATCAAGTTCATCATCACAATAAACATCGTAGATTGGTGGAGAATCTCAATCCACATTGATCATCATATATTGGCAAAAAAAACTCCGATCCATAACTCTTTTTTTTCTCAACAAATAGTGCTTGTTGCTCCTCAACTCTCTCTCTCCATTGAAATACAGTGTTTTTCCCTTTTTTCAATCCACCTTACACCATATGGTTTATGGCTTCAACATCATGAAAAGAGCCTTGACCCTTATGACTACCTTCTGGGATGTATAAGGGGTTGTAGTCAACGTCCAAAGTCTCCTTTATGGCTTCCGCTCTAATTTCAAGCATGGTTAACACCTTTTGCTTGAGCTGGTTTAGCATCCTAATGCCAACTGATATCGGAAGAAAAGGCAAAAGATAGCTAACACAACCAGAGAAAAAAGATAACAAACTCTTTATAAAATTATCAAAATATCAGAATTGTTTTTTTACAGTAGTAGCAGTCCTTTAAATACCAAAAAAGAGATAAAAAAAAAAAAAACCAAGTAAAATAAGTTCTTAGCTGTCCAAACTATCATCATAAATATTACTCAAATAAACTATTAAAAGAAAAACCCTAATTATATGAAAGCTCCTGCAGTTCTAGCTCCTGCACATCCCGATTAGATTATTGAATGAAATTACTCTAGTTTGTTTGGATGACATGATTTCTTAGTTCTTCTCTGTGTGCTTTTCTCTCTCTTTATGTTTTCTCCCTTTGCCTTGCATGCTATTCTCTCCACAAGTACTCATAATCTTATTACTTTTGTTCTCAAACTGTAATTGCCTTTCCACTTTTTCTATGCAAGACAGCCCACAATTTTTCTATTTCTTAGGCATTCTGGCGTCATTTATGCATTAAATAGTATTTAAAACTCCCCATCTAAGGGTTTAACCTTTTAGAGTAACTGGATGCTGAGGGATGCAAATCTTGTTTTACCCACCTTACCTATTTCACCAGTCTTATATCACTTTGGTGAACAATATTTGGAAGAATAAGGTTCTGTCTTAGTTGAAAACTTTTTCTGGGTCTATTATCCTCCATATGTTTCAGGTGCAGTGAAGGCTGGATAAGACATTGTCTCCAGATCTGTGTCATCTATCTTAATAGCACTGGAGTGTTGGATCACCCTTTTTTCTTTCCGTTGCCTTGTTCCAAGAAATACATGGAAATATGATGTGTGCCTTATTTGGGGCTTGGAAGTGGTGTTGGCCATAAATCTTGGAGGATTTGATATCGAATTGTTTCCTGTGTTTAAGAAGGGAAGGATGGCTAGAAACTTTAGTGATGTGCAGTGTTTGCAGTTATTTGTTGTGCTTGAATGGTGATAAATGCTAGGATTTTGCAGAATCACTCTTTCTGATAATCTACTTTAGGATGGGATGGTCATTATATGTTCAGCTTTTGAAGTATTTATGAGAAGTGTTTATGAGAAATGTTCCTGGCTTTTCTGATCTTGAGAGTTGTGTTCTTTGCCCTGCATTTGCTTTGTCTGCAATTTTATATTGCAACTAAAATCTCATCTTTTTGCAGGGTGCATGGAGTAACAGTTGCAGAGATGCCCCTCATTGCAACTTGCAGTAACTACCGCCGTCAGGGGATGTGTCGACACCTTATGACTGCTATTGAAGAGGTATTTTTCAAACTAAACCCATGTTTAGGTATCAATCATATCTCCATGAAATTTAAAAAATGAAAATGAAAAAGAAGATATTACGTGTCTGTATTTATGGACTTGGGGCTATTTTTGGGTGGCAATGCCTAATTACTGATCCAATAATTTTTTTTCTGTATTTAATTGGATTTTAGAAAAGCAATTTCAATACCATCAAAGCTTTAATATCTGAACTTGTATGGGTTGCCTGCATGTTTGCTACTCTGCTTTATCTTTGGTCCCCTTCTTTACAAATTTTAGGTCATCATATCCTTGTGACCCCAACCAATGTCATTTCAGATTGTTCCTTGTTGTACTTCAATTGCTCTCAAGACTCATGTTTTGAGTTCTTTTTTGTTATATTGTTTTGCTCATCACCGTCATTTCTATACTGATTATTCACATTACATACCGTAGCTTGTGTTGTCACCTTTAATGGCGTTGGTTTTCAAGTTGTCACGGTTCACACGTCTGCTGCATGTTGAGTTTTTTATTTCTCTTATAACAAGCCTATTTGTGATCTACATTTCCATTTCCTTCCTTTCAACCTCAATGATGGTGGTCCCAGATGCTAATTTCCTTCAAGGTGGAAAAGCTTGTTATATCCGCCATCCCAGATTTAGTTGAGACATGGACTAAGGGTTTTGGCTTCATACCAGTGAGTAAAGATGAAAAGCAAAGTCTGAACAAGATAAACTTCATGGTGTTCCCTGGAACAATATTGTTGAAAAAACAGTTGTACAAAACAAAAGAAGCAGACACACAATCAGGTGAGTATTCGTTCCCTTTTCAAAAGAAACCCAGGTTACTGTTGATCATCTCCAATTTTCTGAGAAATCGATGAATTTTCTTTGGTCATTCAGGCTTGGGTGATGCAGCACCTTTAACTGAAGTAGATATTTGCCCCATGGAGGATCATGTCACTGAGTTGGTGCAGCAATCCAATGAGAACAGCTACCTTGATGAAGTTGGTATCTCAGCAGAGCTCAAACATGGTGAAAGCCAGAATTTGCAAGAATCTGAACCTAGCAGTGAAAGGCAAGGTAACTACCTTGATGAAGTTGGTATCTCAGCAGAGCTCAAACATGGTGAAAGCCAGAATTTGCAAGAATCTGAACCTAGCAGTGAAAGGCAAGGTAACTACCTTGATGAAGTTGGTATCTCAGCAGAGCTCAAACATGTTGAAAGCCAGAAATTGCAAGAATCTGAACCAAGCAGTGAAAGGGAAACTCATGATGGTGCTGAAGGACTAGGACGAGCACCACCCATGGTAACTAACCTTTCGTCTGAAGTAGGACTCTGTTCTGATGGAATGCCCTTTGTCGAGTCTGACAGAAATTTTTTCCCTAACAAACATGCTGCTAAAAAGGAAGACAAGAAGACGGAAACCCAAGGTAGTGATTTGCAGGAACAACTTTCAAAGCTGCCCCGTGGAGACTTAGTTCCAGCCCTAGGACGAGGCCCAGGTGAAGTGGCCTGTAATGTTCAATGTATTAGTTATGTTCCTTCTCCGGACACACCATCACAGCAAGTCTGTGAGTTAAATGAGAAATAGAAACAAAATTGTAAACTATTAATTCTTTTCTCGTTGTTGCTCATCACCTCACACCTACACACACTCATCTTGCAGCATAAAGGCAGTAGAAAATATAGGAATAGAGCAGAGAGACTTAAAAGTTTCGGCAGCTTCGGGATGGTTCTGATCCTAAAGGCTTACGAAAGGGAACAAAAGCAATGTCTCACAGTTATGCATGGGTAAACTAAACAAAAACAGAGAAGGATAAAAACTAAAGCAGAAAATGCATATTTATTTGCGGGAATGGACTCAATAATGAGCTGTTCTACCCTATTACTTTTTACCCTTTTTATTATTTAGTATACTTCTGAAACTTTTGTCCACTCAGAGGAGATGAAATGATTTTAACAAATTGAGAATAGCAGTTTGCAAAATATAGGGAGTGCTAAAATCAAGACCAAGTCCTTGTTTTACATGTAATTTCCGAAAAACTTACCTTCATACTGCTCAGAAAGGTCACAATTTGACAAACCTTGAATCCTTGATAGAGAGACCTTTGAGAGGGATTTTGTATTTTTCATACATTGCACTTTTGACTGCTGAATAAAAAAAATTTGTAATAATTTTCCATTCAAATCAATTCATGCTCCATATGATATGACAACACCACAATGGAAATCTATAATCGTCCATTTCTATTTGATTTTACTTTGAGTGACATATTTATACACCAATAGATAAACAATTATATCTTTCCACAAAAAAATAAATGGAAAGGTGAAACAAAACAAAAACAACAATAATGCAAAAACTACTTAACTCTATTATATAATACATAATATCCATATTTGAAGCGTATCAAATATAAAAAATCTAATCTTTAAGCACCTCAATAAATCTAAAAAAAATAGCCAAAACAAAATCTCACTAAATTAAAAAAATAATAGCCTAATAGTTTTCAAAATCGCTTTGGTACTCGAAACATCAATGTAGTAACAACTCTATTTAACATGTGTATAAACAATAGTAATTGTTTTCGACAATTATTAAATTTGCTAATTTATTCGTACCAATCAATCTTGAAATCTATAGATGGACATTGATGGGCCAAAAGCCTAGAAAACAAAACAAACCAAACAACTGCTATTTGGTCAAGCTACTAGGCTAAAGGCATATCAGATAGTTATTGCCTGGTCAACTGGTTCAGTTAAAGGCCCAACTATCCTAAAAAAAGATCGAACAATTATTTTGGCAAAAGAAATGAGAGAGTTGATTAGGCTAGGGAGAAAAGAAATAGAGAATATAACGACTTGAAAAAACAAGATAGAGAGAGAGAGGAGAAGGACAAGTCATTAAAGCTCCATCATGTCTCTGGTAATGATACACACTAAATAAGAAGGAAGAGCTCATCGAGACGAATCCAACATCATAAAATAAGGTTGCCATTGGTGCTTGGAGATGCCTCATAAGTTGCCACAAGACAGCAAGTCTAATTCACATGTTGGCATGTAAAATAAACATAGTATAAATTTTTTTCCTTTTTTCTCCAACTTGGACCCTGGTTATTCAATAACTCTCTAATTCAATCTCTAAATTAGTTTGATTGGTCAGCATGAAAGGAAGATTCCCATTTAGTCCCTGATTCATTATTTCAATCTTCAAATTAAGCTCGACCAGATAGCATACAAGGAAATACTATCTCGCACGTGCTTCTATCATGCAACCGCCTACTAGTGTTACGTGACGCCCATCTAATTCTATGTTGCAGAAGTTATTAATATGGGTACACAAATTACTAGAACGGACGCCTACCTTATTAAACAATACAAGTTATCAATGAGAGCGTGATATAAGTTGTTAGTATAGCACCTACCTTGTCTCATAATTGTCAGAGTATAAATTGAATAGTGCAACGCTTATATGAACAACTTGTTTTATAGCTTGCTTACGTGGTGAAGGTAGTTATTTCCATGATTAATCTTGTACAATATGTTTGTGAATCTATTCTCCACGAGGAAATTTCATGTGACCTAAAGTATATAAATACCTAAGGTCACCATGTAACAACATACATACCACAAAAAAAAAAAAAAAAAAACACACACACACACATATCAATCACAACATATATTATTCTATGTTCTTATTCTCTTTGTTGTATATTATTTTTCTCATATGCATTTGTTAACTTGTGTATTGAAAGGTCCTTTATCCCAATAGAGAACATGTTTTGCAGGAGATCATGAGCCAAAAAATTAGCCTAAATTAAAAAAAAATATATCCTCAAAGCCCATTGCACTAGTTATTTTTCTTCATACAAAATCTTCATGCCTCTATATAATGATTCCTTAAAACTTTATTATGGCAATTTCTCCATTGATTAGAAATCTTTATATCTCTAAACAAAATCTTCATGTCTCCATATAATGATCTATCTAAACATTTATTGTGGAAATTTCTTTATTAATTCTTTATTTTTCTACCTAGTATAAAATATTTGTTATTCTCTCTTTAGGCTTAGTATAACACCTAACCCCAATACAATAAAAATGCAAGGACCAACATAGGAGTGCCTTCATTTATGTTAGCATAACATTTACCATCACATAACTTTCACCTGAGCACAAAGTGTTATTTGCTCCTTATGAAAATGGTCTTCTCCTCTGGGTATAGTTTCCATTTGATTATAAGAAACCTTTTCACACTCTTCAAACATATCTTGGGCGACCTTCTTAAAAAAAAAGAGCAATCAAAGAACTATAATGTGCCTCATGATGCAATCAGAACTCAACTTTTTACAATAAATGCTTGTACCTACTTTGTTATTGTAACATATTACATTACTAGTGCTTTTCATATTTATGAGAAAAAAACCCAAGAGTATTTTAAATTACATTCAACTTTAAAGATTGAAAGGGTTAACTAATGGGCCAAAAGCCTAGAAAAAATAAGAAGAAAGATCGAATAATAACTATTCGGTCAAGTTATTGGGCTAAAGGCCCAATAGCCAAAACTAGATAGTTATTATCCGAACAACTGGTTAGGCCTAAGAAAAAAAACATTTTTAAGAAAAAAAAGAAATAAATATTTGGCCCAAGGGAGAGAAGAAATAGAGAATAAACTAGCCCAAAAACCAAGAAAATGGATAAAAAAATAGAGAAAAATGAGAAATGAATGACAAGTCACTAGTGCACCATTTTGTCTCTAATAACAAAATACGCCACACTAAGAGGAAAAGTTCATTGAGACGAATCTAAAAACACTAAGAAAAACCAACATTAGAGCCAATATGACACTTTATTTGTTGTTATAAGGTGATGGCCTAATTCATATACTAGTGCATGTAATAAACACGATAAGTTTTCCTTCTTCTTTCTAGCTTAGTCTCTGATTCTTCAACAACTCTCCAATTCAATCCCCAAATTAAATTGACCAGACAACATGCGAGGACGACTCTAATTCAGTCTCTGATTCTTCAATTCAGTCACTAAATTAAGCTCAATTAGACAACATGTAAAGAAATATCATCACACACATGCTCCCATCGCGCAACCACCTACTAGTGTTACATGATGCCCATCTAATTCTTTATTGCAAAAGTTACTAGTGCATTTGTTAAAATTTCTAGTAAAACCACCTACTCGTCTCACCACTGCAAGTTATTAGTACATGCACAACACAAATTGCTAATACAACATTTACTTATCTTATAATTATCAGTACAACATATACCTTATTTATCAAATTGAATAGAGTAAAGCCTATATAAACAACTTATTTTACAAGTTATCTATACAATGAAGGTATTTATTCACCATAATTACTCCTGCATAGTATGTCTACGACTCCATAATCCATGAGCTAGTTTCATGTAACTTGAGATGTATAAATACCTTAGGCCACCAAGTAAAAACACAGAACACCATACAAAAACACACACAATAACTCTTCTATATAATTGTTTTATTTGTGATGTATTATTTCCCCCCCCCCCCATGTATTTGCCAACTTTAACATCACAAGGTCATTTATCCTAATAAAAAAAAAATTATAATAGATAGTGAGTGACATACTTAGCCCAACTTAAAAAAATCACCAAAACTTATTAAACTAGGTGTGGAAAAAGAAAAGTTTAATTTAAAGTTTTTTTAATTTCAACAGACATTTATAATCTTTTTTGTTTCAGCAAACATGCATAATCTTTTAAAGTCTAACATATAGTCAATGCCATCATGTAAAGGCTTATTCATGCAATATGTATAACTACTACGAGCATCTCCAACACAAGAGGCAAAAGGAAAGCCAAAACCAAAAAAATATCATTTTAGCTATTATTTTCTCTTTTAACAGCTCCAACAGAATAACTATTTCAATATCTAAAATGCCTTTTATTTTACATAAATGCTATTTCTACGCATCCTTGAAAAAACACAACATGGAAAAGGTGTTGTTATAGGATTAAGGCAACAATAATACCTAAGAGGGTGAATTATATGCATCACTAATATTAACAATTAATGCAATTTAATTCAATTAAACACAATAACAAAAAATATAATTAAAATTATTAAAATAAATAAGTAAGGAATAAAACTTGCAAATTTGATTTTTAACATGGTTTGGCAAACCTACTTCCACACCTCAAATACCAAAATGCTCTTAAGCATTGTATTCCTTCACTAGTCCAAGTTTAAGATTACAATTGCCAATTGATGAATTCACATTAAGCTTTCTACACCACTTGAAGATATTCTATTTTTAAGATTTTTCACCACTTGATGAATCCACACCAAGATATTTCTCACTTGAAGATATGTTCTCTTCAAGATTTTTCCTTGGTGAAATTGCATCACCAATATTTAAAGTTTATACTTAACTCTCAAAGGTTTACAAGTTTAATTTTTGTTATCACACATAACTCTCTCAATATAATGGATAAAACAAATGAAAGTTTTAATATCTCTATATCTCACATGATAACACTTAAAAGATTTAAATGTATTTAAGTGTAGTGAGAATGAGATTAAATACTCTTATGCTAGAATATGAAGGTTTAATAGTACCAATTAGAGTATAATCAAGGATTGATGATTTTAATATGTTTTTGCACTTAGAATAGCTTGTATATAATATAGGTTTGGATCTCCTTCTTGATTTTACAATTAGGCAAGTTATATATATGTTTCTTGCAAAAACTAGTCATTTATAGTCGTTACAGTCCCACTAACAGCTGAAATGATCGACTAGTTAAGATTGGTCAAGCAAATCAGTCGATCAATTCCTGAAAAATTCTCAAGTGTTCATCATAGATGAACAAGTAGTCGACTGGTTCATTTAGTATCACCAAATGGTCAATCAATTCATGCAGAATTCTAGATTTATCACTTTTAACCTAGGTGAATTCTTAGAATCATTTTATCAATCTTTTTAAATGTGTGTATAGTGAAGTGTGTGCATTCATTTTAATTTTGTGCTACCAAGATGAGATAAAGGACTTACATCAAGCACTAAAAATGAATACTTAATTCTAAGTCTTCAATATGCTTCCTTCTTGAACTTCTTCTTGATTTCTTCGTGAAATCCTCCACGCTTGATGATATGATGTTTGTATAAATCAGTTTAAAACTTATTCTCAACCAAACATATTATTAATGCAATTTTTCTATTATTGTTATCATCAATATAGACAAAAACATTTGTATGACCTAAAGATCAATAATCTCTCATTTTTTTTATGATGACAATTAATATGTAACTTAGTTATGAAAAACATGTCTCCCTTATCTTTCACAATGCAATATATAAGAGACATTAACGATTTAGCATATTCTAAGTAAATATAAAAAGATTGTATTTTCAATAACAACTTATGCATCAAGAAGATTGAATAATTGATTTCTCCCTCTAAAAGGTCGATCAGTTCAAATTGGTCAAGCCAATTAGCCGACTGTTTCCAGTAGAATTTCTAGGTGTTCATCACAGATGAACAAGCGACCGACCAGTTCATTTGGTATGACCAAACAGTTGATCGATTTATACAGAATTCCAGATTTATTAGTTTTAAACTAGGTGAATTCTTAGAGCTGTTTTATCAGTCCTTTTAAATATATACATAGTGAAGTGTGTGCATTCATTTTAATTCTTTGCTACCAAGATGAGATAAAGGATTTACATCAATCACTAAAAAGAATACTTAATTTTAAGTCTTCAATATGCTTCCTTGTTGGACTTCTTCTTGATTTCTTCGTGAAATCATGCTTGATGATATGATGTTTGTATAAGCCTATTTAAAACTTATTTTATTTTCAACCAAACATATTATTAGTCCAATTCTCCTATTATTGTTATCATCAAAATATATAAAAAACATAAATGTATGACCTATAGGTCAACAATCTTCTTCTTTTTTATGATGACAATTAATATGTAACTTAGATATGAAAAACATGCCTCCCTTTATCTTTTGCAATGCAATATATACGAAACATTAATAATTTAGCGTAATCTAAGTAAATATGAAAAAATTGTATTTTCAATGTTGACTTATGCATCAAGAAAATTGAATAATTGATTTCTCCCCCTAAATGTATGCATATATTATTGACACAATTCTCCTTTTTTTGCAATGACATTAATGTTCATATCTATTTCTCCCTCTTTGGCATCAACAAAAATATTATAGAGCAGAATTGCTATGTAATTAAAGCAATGTCCTATTCATGATGTTCATCATCATCTTCTTATTCAACATGATGAATGGTTTTGAATGCCGAATTTTTCTTTGGTTTCTCTTATTATTCTTACTTTTCCATAGTAATCTCATGTTTCATTAAATAACTAATGAGCTCCTCCAATGAAAGTTTGATGAGATCCTTAGCTTCTTGAATTACCGTCACCTTTGCTTCCTAATTTTTCATTAGGGACTTAAGAATTTTGATCACAATTTTCACATTAGTATAAGTCCTACCAAGAGCATCCAAATTATTAGTTATAGTAGTCATTCTAGTAAACATACTAGTTATGGATTCATTTGGAAGCATTTAAAATAATTCATATTGGTGAACTAACATGTCTATTTTAAATTCTTTAACTTGGTTAGTTTCTTCATGTGTTATTTCTAAAGCATGTTATATGTCCCTAGCATTTTTGTAAGACATGATTCTATTAAATTTTCTTCTACTTAATGCATAATATTGAGTATCCATAGCTTTAACATCCATGGAAAGCAATTTTTTATCACCATCCGTATATTGACTTCTAGCTTTAGGAATCATTATACCTTCTTCAATTTTGGTAAGCCTATAAAGTTCATTATATAAGCAATTTTTTATCACCATCCGTATATTGACTTCTAGCTTTAGGAATCATTATACATTCTTAAATTTTTTTAAGAATATAAATTTTTTTATATATATATATATATATATATATATATATATATATATATATATATATAAGTCAATCTATTGATTATGATTTGTGTCTATCTATAGAGAATGAATTTCTAATAGGTATAGTCATTGCCATTAAAGAATGGTAGTTTGGATATGGATGAGCCTATATTTTGGAGATTATAGCTAGTGATTGACATTCTACTCAAAGTCTAAGCAAACTTTATAAATCATAACTAGGCTTTGATATCAATTGTTATTCTAGGATTAAGGCAACAATAACATATAAGAGGGGTGAGTTAGTTATATCACTAATATTAACAATCAATGCAATTTAATTCAATTAAAAAATAAACATAATAACCAATAATATAATTAAAGTACTTAAAATAAATAGGTAAGGGAGAGAATTTTCAAACTCAATTTTTAACGTGGTTCAACAAGCCTACAGTCACACCTCAAGTACCATACTGGTCTTGAGTATTGTATTTCTTTACTAGTCTAAGTTCAAGATTATAATTGTCACTTGATGAGTCAACCCCAAGCTTTTTACACCACTTGAAGATATTCTCTCTTCAAGATTTTTCATCACTTGATGAATCTACACCAAGATTTTTCCACTTGAAGATATGCCCTCTTCAAGATTTTTTCTTGGTGAAATTACATCTCCAATACCAAGAATTTATACCTAACTCTCAAAGGTTTATAAGTGTAATTCTTGTTATCATAAATAACTCTCTCAATATAATGGATAAAACAAATGAAAGCTTTAATATCTTTATATCTCACAAGATAACACTTAAAGAATTTAAAGATATTTAAGTGTAGTGAAAATGAAATTAAATACTCTTGTGTTAAAATATGAAGGTTTAATAGCACCAATTAGAGTATAATAAATGATTGATGATTTTAATGTGTTTTTGCACTTAGAATAGCTTGTATATCATATAGGTTTGGATCTCCTTCTTAATTTTACAATTAAGAAAGCTATATATATATCTTTCTAGCAAAAACTAGTTATTTATAGCCATTTCAATTCCACTGACAGCTGAAATGGTCGACTAGTTCAAATGTGTCAACCAATCGATTAACTAGTTCCTACAGGATTTCCAGGTGTTCATCACGAATAAACAAGCAGTCGACCAGTTCATTTAGTATCACCAAACGATCGACTGTTTTATGCAGAATTCTATATATTAGTTTTAACCTATGTGAGCTCTTAGAATCGTTTCATTAATCCTTTTAAATGTATGCATAGTAAAGTGTATACATTCATTTTAATTTTGTGCTATCAATATGAGATAAAGGATTTACATCAAGCACTAAAAATGAATATTTAATTCTAATTGTTCAATATACTTCATTCTTGGACTTCTTCATGAAAAACTTCATGCTTAATGACATGATATTTGTATCAACTTGTTTAAAATTTATTCTATCATCAACACACACACACACACACACACACACATAAATGTATGACCTAAAGGTCAACATAAGGTACATATATACATTGGCCAACAACTTTTTCATTTATAGTTGTCCCTTGCTTTCCTCTTTAAAAAAAGAACAATAAGCCTTTAAAAATCAAATCCCTAGGTCTTAGCTTCTTTTTGGTTTGGGAGAATAAGAAGCAATTGTCATTTAATTGTCCTTGCTTGTTAATTATTTGTAGTTGTTCCCTAGTTTCTCACTTCAGGTGATTATTTCCCTTGCTCATCAATTAATTGCTCATTAGTTATTGATTTACCTTTTCAATTAGCTTGCTTAAGTTATTTTAGTTAGCGAGACAATTCTGAAAAAGGGTTTTTTTTAATTGTGATATATTTGATGATTTTTTATTAAACTTTACTTTGTAAAAAAAACTGGTTGCTTTCTCTTGTTGGTAGTCTCTACAAAATTTGAGTGTTAGTTTTGGTGATTTTTGGATTGATTTGAAGCTTATATTGTAAGTAATAGTATAACATAAGAGAAAATGTAAAAGGAAAGAAAATAAAAGAGTGAATGCAGTAGAATTATAGAAGAGAAAAGGTGAAGTGAAAATCAACCATATGAGAGTTTGAAATGAGGCAAAGTTGAGTAACAAAATATTAGAAGATCATAAGCCTACTTAAGAAGTTAAGCTTTAATAACTCGTAGAAGAATTTCTGAATTTTTCTTTGGTTGGGAAAAACTTTGCTAGATTTTATCATGTTGACATAATAGATAAACTTTATATTCCATGGACATGGATCTAACTTATATTGCTCTCAATTATTTGTTTTTGATAGAGATGATACTGTAAGAAAATCTATCTGTATGCAAATTTATGTATTTTCAAGTTCTCAACAATTAAGAAATATGGTGTTAGCTTTTTGAAAGCATAATCTCTTCTTCTTCTTTTTACAGAGAAACATTATAAATTGAACATGAATGTATGCTTTTACATGTAAAGAGATATCAGAGGAGTACATAGTGGTTGTTGGCAATTTTTGTAATTACTTGCCCATAGTCAATTTAATGATATTGAGACCTCCACACACTTAATTTCAAAATTAATGGTTGCTAAAATTTCAAGTGATAAAATGGTATTGCCTAGTCTTACTAGAATGAGATCTACAAAGAATTTAAAGAATGCCCTACCCTTGAGCTTTTTTTGCATGAGATGGCTGCTCCATATTCTTGAACCCTGCACCTTTGTGTTTACAAGTGAAACTTTGAAATCCTTAGCAATTTATTTTATTGTGATGGTTAGCATTACTAAACATTAGCAATTTCACTCTGTAAATGTCATGTCAAAATACTTTATAGTAAAATTTATTTCCTGTGTGAAAAAGTTTATTTTTCAGCCATTGTTGGCTTAGATGTGGTTATGCTTCTTATTAGGCTTATGTATTATATCTTTTCAAGTCAAGCAACCCTACCACTTGGTTTTCCTATGTTACAGGACATCTATATATTTGTATGGGAGATATATGAAAATTGGTTGACTGTTATTAGAAATTATGTTAGAAAAATATAATTGAGCATCTCAGTATATGAGTTAAGGAAATAATCTTTTGCACTTGTAAGGATTACATGACATCTTAAAAATAACCTTTACACCTTTTATAGTTAGTCATGTGGAGCATAAGAAATTGATAAGCTGAGATGTCAATCTTAGTTATATTATCAAGGAAATAATGGAATGAGTTAGGAAGTTCTCATGTCATCATTTTGAGTTAACTATTGCATGATACATCTTGATGCCACTATTGTAATAAAAAAAGACTTTGCATGATATTATAGGGAAAAGTGAAATCATATATGTAAACATTACATTTGTCTTTTGAGGTTCTAACTTGAGTTTCCGGTAGAGACGCCACTATAAACGTTTTAGTTCTAACTTAAGTTTTTTTTCAATGTAGATGAATTCAAATTTTCCAAGCTCTTTCACCAACTTTCTTATTAAAGAGTCAAAATATATCATCTCTCAACCAAGTGATCTGAGTCAAATAATTAATGACTCTATATACTCTAATTTAATTTTCCAACTAGTAAAAAAGATCATAAAGAAGTAAGAACTTCTCACTGGATAAAGATTATTTATTTTTTACTGCATGGTTAAATACAAGCAAAGATCCAATTACAGGAGTTAAAAAACAAACAAAATAATTTTAGGTTAGAGTATATGATTACTTAGTTGAGAATTGAGGGAGTTTGAACAATTGTTCCCAAGTACACATCTTAAGTAGATGGCAATAAATAAATATAGAAGTTGGTAAGTTTGTTGGATTTTTTACCCAAATTGAAAACCATCATCAAAGTAGAATGAACGAAGAATCAAGGATAATTTTAATATTCATTTTCATGTTAAATTGTTTAATATATTTTTTTATCATATCGAATTTTTCTATTTTTTTTTACCAGATTAATGATGCTCAGAAAATATATGCTTATTACATTGGCAAACGATTTCAATTTGAAAATTGTTGGGTTATCTTAAAAAAAAAAAACCCCAAATGGCAATATGAGTGTGCAAGTCTAACTTTATCAACTCCATCAACCCCTAATTATATTAGTTTATGAGAAAATAGTGAATCGTTGATTTTTTAAGATAGACCAATTGTTTAGAAGGTTGGAAAGGAAGGACTTAAATGTAAACAAGGAAAAGAGAAAGTTGAAGAGATAACTGCATCAAACCTTTTATAACAATTTAAGGGTACTCTAATTGAAATTGAGGAACAAAAGAAACAAGATATGAAAGTTATGTCAAAGCAACAGGCTTTAATGATTCAACAAAGTAAAGAAACAAGAATTGGAAAGGATTGAGAAAGAAGAAAAAATTATGAAAATGGATATTTCTAAGTTGGATTCGATTTCTGCAATGTATTTTAAAAATAAAAAGTTAGAAATTATGCAAAAAGAAAAAAGTTTTAGTTTTTAATTAACTTGACTAATGTATTTTTTTCTACTAATGTATTTTTAATTATATATGTTAAACTTTCCTGGTTAACATATTGGTTAGTGTTTAATTTTATATTGTTATAAAATTGATATCAATATATAAGATTTTTCTAAGTTCTTCTAACACGCAACAATAATTAAGATTAATTAACTTGAAAGATAACAATAAAATAAGGAAATAAAACAACATAAAAATACTAGAAAATTATAATAACATAAAAAGTTAAAATCTTATAATTGTACTTGTCACCATGATGTTGCCACAAATGTTTGATCAAATCTTTTTGGAGTTGAGAGCTAGTTATTTTATTCCTTATTCGATTATGAGTTTAAAGAAACTCATATAGTTCTATTATTTTACCATATGACATAAATATAGAAGAATTTACTTCTTGTTCACATTCAAATCTAAGGTTTGTTGCTCCATGTTCACATTCAAATCCAAGGTTTAATGCTCATTCATCCTTAATAATCATATTATGCATTATTATACAAGCTTTTATAATATTTGCAAACGTTTCTTCATCCTAGTATTGCACAAGCCACACACAATTACAAAACGAGATTGCAACACCCCAAACACCCACTCTACATCCTTTCTTGCAGACTTTAGCTTACTTGCAAAATATTTTCTCTGATTTCCTAATGGCTTTGGGATTGTCTTAACAAAAATTGATTAATTAGGATAAACCTTATCTGTTAAATAGTATCCTATTGTATATTCGTGACCATTAATTGTATAATTGATAGGAGAAATATGACCTTCAGCAAGTGCAATGAAGATGGATGATCAATCAAAAATGTTAATATCATTTAGTGATTCATGCATGCCATATCCTAAGATCTTGTGAATTTCTTGCTTCTAAAATTATAGTTAGTTCATGACAATGACCAACATACACCTTCTATTTACAGTGCCTACAATCAATGCTTCCTAACATCCCTGGAAATCCATGTTGCTCTCTAGCTGATAGTAATCAAGCAATACCAATCTTGTTTGGTGCCTTTAGATACCAATCACTAAAGACTTTTACTATTGCTTTGACAAAAGCTTTAAGACTTTCTATCACAGTGCTTTCTTTAATTCGAAGATATTCATAAGTAAAATTTGTAGGAATATCATACGCAAGTATCATGTGAGCTGCAATTATCTTTTAAAGGCAAGATAAGCCAAGAACACCAACAACATTTGTCCTTTTTAAAAGTATGGATTATAAGCTTCACTGCATTTGCGATTCGAATGAGAAGACGATGACTCATCCTAAATCTCCTTCAAAATTACCTTTCAATGAATTTAGGATTTTCAGCAAAATAATCATTATACAGCCTTAGTTCACCTTTCTTTCTATAATGATTGATGATATTGTGACCAAGAACAGAGTCACGAGACTCTGTTCTCCGCCCTTGATGATTTAATTCTTCTTCAGCAACCATTATCATAGACACTAGGAAGGCAAACATGAGACTGTTATCATCAAAACAAAAGGCATCATAAAAATTAAATTTAGAATGATTCATGACAAATTTTAAGGTAAATAAAGTAAAGGTTAGAGAGAAGAAAATAATGAAGAAAAATGTTCAAGCATATGAGCATATTTAGAGATGTATTTTCTAAAAAAATTTAAAAAATTAAAATTTGAAATATTAATGGTTATTTTTTTAAAGTTTGAATTTTGAATTTAAAAAAAATCAGAATTGAAAAATCAGAATTTAAAATATTGACGATTAATTTTTAAAAATTTTAAAATATGTGGTTATTTTTCAAAGTTTGAATCTTTTTCATATTATTTTATTAATTTTATATTTAATTATGATAAATTTCTTATATTAATTATATAATTAATAACATGATTGTATCATATAAAAATTAATTAAATTATATCAAATATATTAAAATATAAATTTGCTTTTGCAACACAGGAGATGCTAACAACAAGAAGGTGCTGCAATCCATGAAATCACTAAGGTACAGCTACTTGCGAACAAGAACGAGGTAACTAACTACCAATAACGGAAAGAAACTCCTCCACCTCACTTCACTTTCTTCTTCTTACCACACTGACAACTCTCTCTCTCTCTCTCTCTCTTTCTTTCAGTACTAGAAAACAAAAAAACAACTCGTCAGCAAAATCTGTCTCCGTCTGTGCAATCATCTTTCTTCTTTTATAACCAAAGCAAAGCATACATTCTACTAATAATTAAATCAAATTCAGAAGAAAATGCCTTCTTCTCCTAAATTCTTTCACTCCCGCCTATCACAACCCTCGAATTCTCGCAGATCAACGGTTCTGATTCTCTCTTGCCTTCTTATCGGGATCTCCGGTTTCATCTTCGGCCTCACTTCCTTTCTTACCTGCTCTCACACCTACCGTTGTTTCAATAACTCCCCGCCGCGATCCGTCCGTGTCGTCTGGGGAACCAATAGCAACATGAATGATAATGGTGTTGGAAACGCCCTCCTTTTGGATGGTGAGGAAAGGAGAGAGAGACAGAAGGTTATGGGGTTTGTTGGGATTCAAACTGGGTTCGGGTCATCGGGTCGGAGACGGTCCTTGAGGAAGACTTGGATGCCATCCGATCGACAGGGACTTCAACGGTATAGAGTAATTCCCTTTCTTTCTTTGTTGATAGCTATTGTTTGAATCTTGATAGGTTTTTGCTTATAGATTTAGAAATCACATTTTTTTTTATATTATTATTATTCATTGATAGCAAACAAGAACTCTAATAAAAGAAAGAAACAACGTTGATCTGTAACTGATGTTCTACATAATTTAGCCTTCAGTAAGAGAAGGTCTCAAGTTTCTCAATTTCAATAGGACACAATATGCTAGTTATGAGTAGAGAAACAATTGAGGATTTGATGTTTTCTCACTAAACATGTTTTGAGGAGAATAAGATTTAAAAAAAAAAAAAAAAAAAAACAGAGAGAGAGAGAGGTGCGGATGTGATCTTGAAAAGCAATATGTACATCATAGTTTAGTCGGAGGATTTCTATTTCATACTAATATTTTGTTGCTATTGCTGAGCTCTTGATCTACTTCCTTTTAGAAAACTGTGCTATATAGTTTTTTTTTTCACAGACTTTCGTTGTTCATGTTTTTGAACTTTCCTGAAAACTAGTAGCTTGTATAAGGCCTTTTCTTTGTATCATATTTTGGTTGTTTATAAGTTAATTGGCTGGCAGGTTGGAAGAATCCACTGGTTTGGCATTCAGGTTTGTTATTGGTAGAACTAATGATAAATCGAAGATGGCGGAGCTCAAAAGGGAGATTGCAGAATATGATGATTTCTTGTTATTAGATATTGAGGAACAGTATAGTCAGCTCCCATATAAAACGTTAGTACTGATGATGAGCTGCATGGTTTTCTTACCTTTTTTTAATAAATTTAATTTTTGGATAATTGTACTCAGCTGGGTTTTTTTTTTTTTTTTTTTGCAGGTTAGCATTCTTTAAAGCTGCCTATGCACTTTTTGATTCTGAGTTCTATGTTAAAGCTGATGATGACATATATTTGAGGCCAGGTGGGTAAATGTGAAACTTTTTGATATTTGTTATTATTTAGTAGCATTGTTCTGGAGATCAACTTTCATAGTACAGTTCCATATAAATCACATTGCTGTCTTTCAATATATCTTCAGATCGTCTTTCAACTCTTTTGGCGAAAGAGCGTGCTCACTCTCAAACTTATCTTGGATGCTTGAAAAAGGGACCAGTTTTCACTGATCCAAAGCTCAAATGGTAAGCTCATTTTCCTCTTTTGTTTCTTATGTTGTAGACCATGGCTATATATAAACATGACAATTTCTAAACCAATCATTCTATTTTTTGTATTTAGGTAGTTTCATTACTAGATTTAACATTGTATACATCAAAATTGAGTTGAAGTCATGTTACTGAAGCGATATTATAGAAGAAACTGTTTACTAATTAACAGCAATGCTGCTGTTCATGGAGCTGTTGCTGTGAAAAGTTTGTTCTTGGTACTTTACTTATCTAACTTGAATCTTACCTCATGATTTGATGTTCTGTAGGATTAGAATTTAATGTTTATGAGGTTTTGGAGTCTATTTGAGCTTTATTTTATTCCCAATTTTCCAAATTTAGTACCATATTCATACAAAAATTTTATCCACTTCAAAGACTTCCTTATGTGGAATCATTTCAGGGTTGTCATCATCATGCCTTCTTCTATTAGAGATTTTGGTTTACCCAAAAAGCACTGCATCAATACCACTGGGCTTAATAATCTCCAAAAGAATTAGTATCCCAAATTGTATATAGCCATGACTTTTGCAGTAATCACGTAATCTTGATTTTTGCAGGTATGAACCACTATCCTATTTGCTTGGGAAGGAGTACTTTCTTCATGCGTATGGTCCAATATATGCTCTTTCTGCAGATGTTGTCGCAAGTTTAGTTGCTCTCAGAAACAACAGGTTAGCTTGCTTATTACCTTTATCAGGACATCCCCTTGAGTGTTTGGCCAGCCTTGAAAAGCTTGTTTAAAATAAGTTATACAATAATGATTATTCAAGCTACAATTTTAGGGACATGGAACCAATTGTGAAGCTGTCCAATGCCTTTCAAGAGCTATTGGCTTTTTTGCCATTTTGGGATAAAGCTCATGCTTCTCTTTTTTCTTCAATTTTTCAAGTTTTATCATGTTTCCTTTCTTTGTTTAGATGGTGCATGCACCATGAGAATATCCCATGTTACTTTGGAACAACTGCGGGGGTGCTTTCCACCTCTTCCAAAAATTATTTATATGCATACTGTATATGTAAAGTATGCCTTCCTTTCCAGTTCCATTTCAGTTCCTTCCCAACATAAATCACTAGCACATTCCAAAAAATAAAACCAAGAAGTCACACAAATGAATGGTTTGTGATGACATAGTGCCAAAATGTTGGGTCTAGATATGATAGCATCAAATGCAAGTAGATCCTATCACAGTAGTCACTGAAACTTGTTTGTTTTGACAAGTTATGCTTTCTTAACTGGTATCCTCGTCGATTCCAATTTTGGTAAATTACATGAACATCCTTAATTATATATAAAATCAAATGTGAAAGCATATCTTATTTTTTGTTTTCTCTCTCAACTGGCTGCAAACCAATAGTCCTTTGTTTTTCAAACTTTATTGACACGAGATGACTCTTTATTTTCCATCTTTTAACTGTATGCTGAAAAACAAATCAAAGAACTTGGTCTATTGTAATTAAAATTAGAGTTATGCTTTGTTTTATTGAAGAAATTAGAGTTATGTTATTTTCAGAAAATTATGAGTGGTCGGTATTTTTAGAATTTTATTTATTGACCACAATTTTTTTACTTTTTTTTTTATGTCAGGGATTTATTTTTACAATAGACCTCTTTAGTCATTAGAACTCTTTACATAATCTTAATAGCAAACCTATTTAATTCCATGAAAATGTATCTGGCTGTAACTTGCATAGAGAATGTTTTTACATAATTTATTTGTTAAATTAGATATTCCACTGTTTTTGTATTCAGAATTTTTCCATTGCTTAAGTTTATATCATATTCAGTTCCCACCCCATCAAACATTGCTCGAGCTCCGCCACTGCCTTGGAACTTCGTTGATAACTGGTTTGTTAAGTCATATTCAGCCACGCCGTCACATATTACTTGTGATGGTTATGAACCTGTCCACCTTGATTGTTTTCATCTAAAAGCAAGCTGAAATTTTATTTGGTATTTTGGATATCAGGGAATTTAAGTATACACTGTACTTAAGATACTACAAGGTCTTGGACTTAATCTTCACCTGCCAAACCTTTCATTTTTATTCCCTGCCATGTATTTCTTCTCTGATCGAAAGGTTGTCTCAACTTTCTGATTTTATAACACAAGGAAAATAACAGTTACAATTCTTGAAAACAAGAATTTGAAAAGGAGGAGAGGGGAGTGGAGCTCAATATTTAGTGGTTGGAGCGAGCTTGAGGAGATGGTCTTGATTCAAGGTTGGGCTTGGGGAACCTAACTCAAAACTAGTTGTTATCTTGTAATTTAAACTTAAAGTGGCATTCCACACAATTCCTTGCTTTCAATTAAGTTTGCAAGCTTTTTTCACTGCATAAAAATGTTTATTGCTGTTTAATCTTAGTAGTTGTTATAAATGTTGGTTTTGACAAATTCTTCATGGTAAAAAAGCAATTTCATTCAGAGAACCATGTGGTTGATTTACAATAAATAAATAAAGTAACTGAAAAGGTTATTGCTCACTTCAAACAAACTGTATGATCAATCAAGATGACACAATGAGGCACAATGGATAAGTCACCCAAGAAAAAGCTGTGTTGGATTAGATATGAAGAAGCTTTTTTTGGTTGACTTAACCAGGCCCATCACCGGCTGAAGCTTGTTTGGGGCTTGCCTTGCTTCTGACCTGAAATAGCAAGAACATACCTTGTTGAATGTACCATGAGTAGTCCCCTGCTTGCTTGTTTGTATACATAAGAACATGAAATGCCACGTTATATTTGGAAAATTGGCAGTAGACAATCATAATATGTACACTGAGGAACTTCTAGACTCAGATTCTCAGCATGTACTGGAGATGATCATTTCATTCCATGTAACACCGCCTTTTTTCTTGAATTATCAGTTTCCGAATGTTCAGCAATGAAGATGTTACAATAGGTGCATGGATTCTGGCAATGAATGTTAATCATGAGGATAACAGAGCGCTGTGCTCACCAGAGTGTACACCATCATCAATTGCAGTCTGGGACATTCCCAAATGTTCAGGTCGGTATCTTTATCAGCCATAAAGGAAACAGTATCAGTATCACTCTCCGTTATTACTTTTCAGGCATGAACATGCACACACACTGATGATTTTGTTTCATTTCTAATGCAAGGAAAACCTGCCTTGCTTCAGATTTTTATGCAGAATTTGTCAAATCATTTTTATAAAACTGCATCATTTGATTTCTCACAAGATGGCCGTGTTGAATATTTTTCCAGAGACTGTAAACGTATATGTTCTGATGACGCCTATTAATTATAATGCAGGGCTTTGTAATCCAGAAGCTAGATTGTTAGAACTCCATCAGCAGGAGAGCTGCTCAAAGAGTCCCACTATGGAATCTGATGATTAGCATTTTGGTTATCCTTTTCTTCCAAAGGAGTTAGATTGGAGTGGGATTTATGAATTGCATACTCCGTGAAGTTGGTAGTGCTGCTAACAGATACGTCTAACCATCTCCTTCAGTCCATCTTATTTTTTTTTCAAAATTTTATACTTTGTCACAAACCTTTTGGTAGGTTTAGACTATAGGAGAAATGAGAGTTATGGACAGCGATTACGCCCTGTAAACTTCCATTATTGAATATACAGTCCCATAAAATTTTTTGACATCCGATTTTTGTTCTTGAATGACCATGTCATAAGCATAATGGAGCATGACTACTTGGTTGTGTGTGCAAGCATTTGCTCACCGTATATATTCATGCGTTATGAGGCAGGCACATGTAATCGAGATAGCTGATTTGAGATTTGTAGCGTTCAAATTAGTTTTTTCGCCCTGCATTTTAGAGGCGCGACAAGTTGTCTCATTTTCTGGAAAAGAGAGAGTTCCCAGAGAATAAACAGCTTTCAATGCTATTCCCATGAATGTGCATTTGCCATCAATTTAGGATAGGACAACTTCTCAAGGGCTGGAACCGGACCTTGAAAGGAGGCATCTTGTAACCTTGGAGAGCATAATAGGGCTGCGGGCTAGGTCTTGGCCCATGAGAAGCTTACTTGTTTAATGTAGCGTTTGGTATTGTAGTAGCAGTTGTTTTTTAAGGTGTTTTTCGCTCGGAAATGTATTAAAATAATATTTTTTTTATTTTTTAAATTTTATTTTTAACATCAGCACATCAAAATGATTCAAAAAAATTAAGCAAAAAAATAAATAAATTTTTGAAGTTTTTTATTGGTATTGTAATCTGTTGCAAAGTTTTTTATTTCTTTTCTAATTTTTCTGCAAAAGAAAAAAAAAAAAAAAGGGAGGCATAGTTACATTATATACTTTAAGTTTATATTGCAACACATGTTAATAGTTTTCCATATATTCATTCCAAATGCAGGGCATATATACAGAAATATTACTTTGAGCCCATTTGTTTTTACATGTTTAAAAATATTTTTGAAAAAATAAAAAATTTATGATTTTTTCTTTGCTTTAATTTGTTTTTTTATATACATTTTTTTAATTATTTTAATGTGTTGATATCAAAAATAAATTTTAAAAAATAAAAATATATTATTTCAATATATTTTTAAACGAATAGTATTTTAAAACAACAATCATCGTCACAATACTAAATAATATGTTAAAAAGGATGAATTTACTATAAACTATCCAAAAACACATACCAATTAAGTATGTAAATTGTTAGCGTGAAAAAAAAAAAAATCTTTTACTTTTGTCAAGAACATGTATTTTTAGGAGATCAATGTTATTTGGTGGTGACGATTTTTCATTAAACTAAATTTATGGGGGCAAAGGTAACAAAAAAAAAAACAGATTATGAGGGCAAATCTAACCTGAAGAACAAATTATGGGAGCAAACTTCAGCTTTTTTATGGATTTGGATGAAGGCAGTGTAGGCAAACCCAGATGTGCAAATCTTATATATATATATATAATTCAAGCAACTTTTAAAGCCAGAGAATGTTGCTCCCAGGCATAAGACATGCACCATAGGTTAATGAGTAGTTGCATTGATTGTTGTATTTCTATATTATTTCTTAGATGAAATGAAGGAGAAGGATTAGGGTTAATGTAGACTCCATACTCGCCTGATGTAGCCGAGACGTGTTCTGATAAAAGCACTTTTCGAGCTGAATCATGGTTTTGGGAGCCACAGCATTTGGTTACTTGCTTGTAATGATGGTTTTGGAAATCAGAACATACTCAAAGTGAAAATCAGGTTCTTGATCTTGTAGATATAATGCCAAAAACTTTATTTTTTTCTTATTTTAAATTTCTCGTAGAGCCCCTGATATACTTGTTATAGATAACACAAACACATTAACTACTGAGAAAATCGTATCTGTTACTGGATGGAAAAATGTAAAAATCTTGTATTTAAAAGGAAAACACTCAAGGCGGCTAAGAATTTTCTTGGCCGAGCTAAGAACAGCAGACCATATTAATTATTTCCTTTTGCTGTCTCTGGGGTGTTATATGCTTACGCACCAGTTCTTAAACTCATGATCTATTGCTGTCATTGGGGCGTGTTTGCCATGTGCTCAAGTCTATCCACTCAATAATTTACTCAAGTGTTTGCCATGTGATACTGCGAGATGCCGCCCTGTTGCTTTCTGCGTTTCTTCTTTCTGGCTAACTCAAATTCTAACAACTGTCTAGACGATTGATACTCATGAACATCATTAGGAAGTGAAAACAACTTTCCCTGAAAAAGACTTGTCGGTGGACAAATAACATGTCAACTTCTTTCCTCTCAGAAATACAGCTACAAGCACCATGCGATTGCTTCCCATTTCACATCCATTTTGTTTCGTTTCATCAAATGGGTGTCCATGTGTTAGGGGTCCATGCATGATCGCTTCCCATTTGCCTGTGCATATTCACAGCAGCCATTCATGTGGCTGACTGAGTTAGCAGATCCTTCAGTTCTTACCTTGATATATGCCAGGAATGGATGTGGTTTTGCATGTTAATAATAGAGTTACGTTCAGTTCCATTAATAAAATAAAAATCAGATTTGCTGGCATCGGCAGGAAAAACCATCGATTGAATTGCCTGAATCTATCTGTAAGTTCTATCCTTATTTCTTAACGGTGTATGAGTTGGGTATAAACCTGACAAGACTTTTGTATGAAAATGAAACTCTCTTATTACTCATTTCTTTTCTCACGTGAAATGGGAAAATTCACATTTATATTTAATGCTCGTGACTATATATATATATATATATATATATATATATATATATAAAAGAGGCTTGAACTCGAGATCTTTTAGTAGAAAAAATTACACAAATACAGGTTAAACTGAACATCAGCTTTCAACCAAACTTTTCAGCCTAGATTACATCCTCTAGAATCAATCAATGCTAATTTTAGATTTCGAAAAGAGTGTAGTTGAAGTGAAGTATCATCAACAACAACAACAACAAACAGAACAATTAAGGTGATGATAACAAAGTGATTTGCAAATGATTCATAAAATAGTGGGAGTGGAGAGGAGGGCCACTGAACTTTGAAGGGAATTTCTGACATTAAAAGCCTATGAACGATGGAGCATTTGATTGGGCCATAAAACTGCCATCATGCCCAGGTTCTTTCAATTTAGACCTTGAGAAGTCAATTTATTTACCCATTATCAATTATCTTGTAGCAGTCCACTGGGGATATGGCCCGTGGAGATGGGTTTTTTAATTCGGAGGAAGGAGTTGGCACAAAATGTCATCGTTCATTGCTTTGCCGCCACCCTTTATTTTCCTGTTATTATTTTTTTTTCCTTTTTGCAAATCAAGGTCTGTAATAGCAAACTCTTCAATCATTGGAGCACTTGGGCCGTGGTCTCCATGGTTGTCCTTTTATTGTCAGTTTACAATTATTTTTGTCTTTTTGTTTTTCATTGTACCATTTGGATGCCATACGGCCATGTTTGAACTTCGGATTTTCACTCTTTGCAAGAAGAAAAGAATGGAGTCTTCAGCTGTATTTTTCTCTTGCTCCCTAGAAATGGTAAAAAAGACAAGTGTGGGCTAACTCCAAACCCGGTTGATGGCACTGGCAAAGATGAGAGGATGCAAGTCTTGCGGTAAAATGAGGAAGGTAAACAATATTAAGAAGAAAATTATACTGTAAATTAAAAGAGATGGGCATTTCACCATAAGGCGTGTAATGTTCACCCAGAAACGAAATATTATGGATTGATTGTATTTGTTCCTCTACGGTATAATTTTCAAAAGTTTCAATTTAGTCCTAGAGATTTTTTATTTCTTAGGTGTTTATGTTTCAAGACTAAAACTTTATTTTCTTTAGCTTCAGGTCTCTTGTTGCTGAGAGAAAATAGAGAAGGCCACTGAAAAAAAAAAAGAGATAGAGTACTAATTTTAATGTTAATTAGTTTATTTTGAAGATGGGAGTTTAATTATGGGTGATTTTGCTCTTTATAAACCATGCCAAAAAAAAAAAATAGATTGGGGTCCTCATAGTTTTTTTATTTGGTTTGATTTTCAGTTTTTAGACTAATTAAAGGATATTTTGGGGTTGGAAATAGAGTTATTAAGATTCCTGTGATGTTTTTTTAGTGTTTTATAAAACAAATGAAAATCTAAATTTTAAGAATTTTAAAACTGAAATCCTTACTTTTTTATCACTGAAGTTGTCCAGAATATGTTTTAGTAGACAATAAATTATTTGCTCGGACTGATAATATGTTGTCCATTCTAAAATAAAAAAAAACTTGATGAATAACATGTTATTTACTTATTTAAAAAAAAAAAAAAAAACAAGTGCACCTAGGTTTTTTTTTTTTTAGGCCAGGCACGCAGGCAACAGTACCTAGCCTCTTTTTTTAAAGGCTAGAGGCACATGGACTTCATATATTTGGCTTTTAATTTTTTTATATTTTAATATAAATAATTACAATGATATTTAAAAATTTATTTGATTATGATAGTTTTTTAAGTAAGATTAGAGCTTTTATCGTAATATAAAGTTATTTATTAATAATTATAAATGAATCTAATATGCACATTTAAAAAAAAAAACAATTGCACTTGAGTATTTAAATAAGAATAAAGTATAATTTTTTGTTATATTTTTATTGTGAGTTTTTATATAGTTTTCACAAATTAATTATTTTTAAAAACAATTTATACAAGCGCATAAAAATTATCAAGACATGATTTATTTATTTATTTATTTGAAACTTGCTTTTTGAATCATGATAATTTATTATTTAAAAAAAATGTCTAATAAAAAAAATGTTTTTTTCAAAATAAAAATATAAATGAATAAGAAAAAAGAGATTTTGAATAAAGAAATACATTTGTTAAATTATTAGAATTCTTGTGAATATTTAGTTTAATTACCTTTAGTTTTTGTTGAAAAAACCATGTTCTTAATAATTAAAAAAAAAGACATGTTTTATCAAAAAGAAATGCTAAATAAGAAATGTGGATTTTGACTAAAGAAATACATTTTTCCTCTGCAATTTAAATCATTTGAACATTTATTTTAATTCTCAAATAATTAAATAAAACTTCACTCTGATAATGGTTTATTTTATTACCTTCGTTTTTTTCTCTATTTCACTGTTTATTGCATCAATAATAGAGTTAAGCAGATCACGCTATGCAGCTTACATTTATAGAATATTTACAATGTGTATTTACTTTTTACTTTTTACTTTTTACTTTTTACTTTTTATTAGGAAAATCAACTTTTCTCTTTAGTTTATAATTAATTAGCATTCATAGCTCTTAATTTTTACTATTAATCAATTCATGTATTTTAAAAAAAAATTATTGTATCAAACGCAAACATATTCTCTTTATTCCTCAATTAATAAATTCCATGATACTAGAAAGGACATTCATGACAGTACTGGTATCTTCTTCTCCGGCGTTAGAAATTAACTTATAATCACAACACAGTACAGCCTCAATTACTCTCCCGAGGCACGTTATATTTGATTGAAGCAGGCCTAGTCATTACAATTCCTTTAAGGGTTGACATTGCTAGGGTTTCTAATTTTGTTAGCTTAAAATTAACTTCATGTACTCTCTTTTATCACACAAGAAATGACTAGGGCATGGCACTGGCTATATTCTCAAGTTCAAGCAGTTTAATAATGTCAAGATTTGTTAGATGTCTCCTCCTAATCAGAGGAAGTTTCCTCACTAAATTCTTTTCATGGTAATCAACCAACCACAAAGAAACAAATTAAGAAAGTACTAATTGCATTTCACACCAAATACAATAATTCCACGAGCTTGCACACACAAGAAAAGGGGAAGCCAGAATGATTGTGTTCTCTTCCCTCACTAAATGGGCATCACGTGCCTCTGTAGTTCCTCAATTACTCCATCATATGAGAGGGAGAGGGAGAGGGAGAGGGAATATATACTCAGTACTGTTCCCTTGAGTTTTTGATTATCTGGAACTCTCTGCCCTTCATGATCAGTGATTCTTTCTTTCTCACTTGGATGACAGACTTCTTCAGATTTTCACTCGAAATTTAACCAAATGTTTCTTCAGTAGAAGGGATCTCTTGAAGTAGGGAGACAACTATACAAATGAAGTAAATCTTAAAAGACTGTAAGAAAATGCCATCGATATATAAGAAACAATGACTGGACCAAAAATGGACTTGGGGACAAAACAACAGCCTCCTCATCCCTTTGTGTTAATTATCATCCAATCTCTCTCTATCCAGAGAGGAATCCAATGCGCCCTTCGAGAGGACATTAAAAATCTTTGCATGCTTTTATGCATGTGATTTCAGTTGACATTTATACCATTTCATGGCCCAACAAAGTGGGTTAACTATCAATTATCAATAACAGCTAGCTACCTTTTTTTTTTAAGACATATCAGTTATGACCGAGGCGTGAGGCTTCATAAAATGATCGTCCTCTGTATATTAGGGTTGTGACTTGAGAGAAAAAACGGGACCTGGCAAAATGGAGGAGCAATGCATGATAGCTAGCTGAACAGATGGTAAATGGGTGTGTTCTTAGGAGCCCCACATGAAGGCCTAAATGGGTGGGTCTTCCCTTCCCTGTGAAACATAGCAAGCAAACAATCAATATATATATATATATATATATCAACTGGCCCTTCAATGTTCATATGGAACTGCAACCCATATGATTATTGGTGTCTGAAAATTACTTTAACTTTATCCATTCCGTACTCTGTTGCCATTCGAGCTTAGGTTCCTCACTGACCAGACATTCCTAGTAATGGCATGCATCCTCTCCTTAGGTCATATGGCATATTAATGTTGCATCCTGGAAATTGCCAGATTCCAAGTACTATCTAATCCACGTCTTGTTCACTGCTTGCTATCCATCCACGTACTGGCCACCTAATAATAATAATAATGGTCATGGAGAAATTAAAATTCGTGGATACCTCCAATTTTATCTCTTGTTTTTTTGTTGCAGACCATCATATATATACTCGCCCACTTCTCAAATGGAAGATTGGGAAATGACAGCACTAAGTGCAACCATTGGTCAAGGTTAATCACAAGCTAGATGATGGGTCTCAAATCAAAAGCAAAAACACAACAAAAGAGCAGCGCTGGCATTTCAATGTTCAAACAAAGAGATCATACGGATAAAAAGCAAATCATGGCTATTCCTAATCCACAACTAGTGTCTGGGAGAGATAAGGATTGAGGATGGGGAACGATATGGAAATTAACGGGCTAGCTATCTATGAGAGACATACAAAAGCTTTAGAAAAGGATTCAACACTGCCATTACCATGTGACCATCACGTGTGTTTTTAATTTGCAGCTCAATGACAAAAGCTTTAGCCCACTTATGTCTCAGAATTCAGATAGAAATATGAAAACATTATGGTCCAGATCAGAGAGGCCAAAGCAAAATTGTAACTTATGGCATGTCAGGCATTCTTCAATGTCTTTTTCTCGTTCATGGAGGAAGATTCTACTTAGGAGAGATTGGTATAGAGAAAAGTTTATCTTCGGTATTGATGATGGGACTACTACCTCTATGTGGATCGATAGACTATTAGTTGTCAGATGAACAACAATTATACTATCTAGTGTCTTTTAGAGTGCTCACTTCTACTAGGCTGTCGTGAAATGTTAAGGTCTCAGACATCATCAAGGGGGATATTTAGGAATTTTCTATCGGGTAGTCCAAAGTTCCAATCTATCTGGAACTCAATTACTTTTAACCTCGGGAATGCCTTATCAGACCACTATGTTTGGAATGGTTACTCATTCAGGAGGTTCTCTATTAATTCGGCATGAGATATTTTTAAAGATTACAGACCTACAGACTCTATGCACCATCTTCTCTGGTTCTCAGGTTTCATCCTGAGGCACTCCTTTATCATGTGGCTTATCTCTATGGGTCGTCTCAACACTATGAACAAACAACATGTTTTTCAAATCATTCCCTCTTTAACATGTATTCTTTGTGGGTCACGAGTTGAAACACATGAATATTTATTCTTTCAGTGACCTTTTTTTGTTATAGTTTGGGGTGCTATAACGAGCATGACTCTTATGGGTTGGCTTTCTTCAACATGGTGTCAACTACTTCAATAGACATACACACACTTGAAAAATAAAAAGAGATTTACGCATCTCCTTACTCAGTTAGCCCTCTGAACTCGATTTACTTCATCCAGCATAAATAAAATAACAGTCTTTCATAAAATTTATTGATCTCGTCAAGATGCTTGCAAGAACATTTTTAATTTGATACAGTCCTGTTTGGTAGAGCTCAAACCAAGGTTTTATATCCCAACTACTTTCATGTCCATTTGGCACCTTCAAGAGTCATGAGGTACCATTGCTCTTGTTGTTTTTGAGATTTTATTTAGCACAGTTTTATTTATAATTGATTAACCAATTAAAAAATTTCTAGAAATCAGTTGATCAACTCATCTGTTCTTTTTTTTAGTTTCTTTTTTAGCTTTTACTTCATTTCCTTGATATTTTGGTTAGATTTAACAAGTTTTTGTAATTCTTAGGGTATTACCCTCCAGTTTCTCCTTTTAATACAATTATTCTTAAAAAAAGAAAAAAAAAAGAGGGACAGGTACATAATGTTCTGGTCATGATAGATATGTTTGGTAGCTTTGCAGACTGACCTCCTTTTTGACACTGCCACAGTTGCCAGTTTCTACCACTATCAGTACTCCTTTTTTTCTTTTTAATGACTCCAAAGATTTTGCATTGCAGAGTTAAACTTTCTGGGTTGAATTTTGTACAGAGACTGTAGTAAGAACCAAAGAAAAAGAAAGTTCAAGAAAACATTAATAAAGAAATCATGTTCTTCTATTGCTTAAGTAGCACGACCTCAGTATATAGTCTACTGAGGACAAAATTAACAGCGAGAATTCCCTTGAGCAAAACCCAACACACACTAGACTACAGTCCCCCTCTCTCTCTCTCTCTCTCTCTCTCTCTCTCTCTCTCTCTCTCATGTGATGAACTTGCTAGCTAGCTACTACTGAACCCATGATTATAGGGTCTGCAAAAATAATCCTTAAAATTAAAAACATAGGTATCCGTACTCTTACACAAAGTGAGGGTCCAAAGTTTGAGACATTCTAAGGTTGTGCAGCTGCCTTTCTTCATGTCTCTCACATGGCATAAGTCAGAGCTATTGGAAATTGGGAAGAAACTCATGTATGGATTGGCAATATTTATCTGCTGTCGCGCTTTTTTTTCTTCTTGATTTGTGGGCAAGTAAAGATTAGAGATTTCAATCTTTGAGGGAAAAAAAATAAAAATAAAAATAAAAAATAGATTTTTCCTTATAAATTCGTCTTCTTATTGCTTAATTAGCTAATGATTCATATATGTGTTACTCAAACTCCAGGTTCATTCTTTGTGCTTTGCAAAACTATCGTATGAACTGCAATTTGATTAAATATATAATAATTGGTGGTTATAAATAATTTAAAATCTTAAGACATTAGCTCACTTTTATCCAGGAAAAAAAAAACCTCTCTTGAACAATTTTATTGCTTAAAGCTGCACGGTACAATTAATTCCGAGTATTTTTTCTTAAATTTCAGTGAGTTTTAACATATTAAATACTGTCTAAATAAATTTATTGATGTCCATTTATTGTTTAATTGAGTAAAAAAATAATAATAATTAAATAAATTAGACAATACATAAGCAAGATTAGCCTAATGATTGTGTATTCGTCGGTTCCTAATAACTGCATAATGTTACTGGAGAGGGCTAATCCAAAATGTATACCTCAAACCGAGAGTGCAATATTGGACCTTTTTGTAGAAATTAAAAAACAAAATTAAATTAAATTAAATCAAATCCGACCATTATTTTAAAGATACTTTTATATGGTAATTAAATTCTTTAGTTGACCATGTAGCAATGTATACTATCATACAGCCTAAAAGTTAATTTTTCTAATTTGCAATTTGAATTCTCTAATGTTTTTTTCTTTTAGGAAAAAAAAAACATCATCAGTTACATTTCCAGATCTTTCAATTAATTTTAAATTAAATCATTTGAATTAGGTTAGAGAAATAAAATAATAAATATTTATTTTGTTCTTACTGTTATCATATATTAAATTATGATTATTTATTCAATTTAAATCCAATGATATATATTAATGAACATAATGGTCGTGATTTTAAAGAAACATGAGGAGGGGATATCAAACCATCACGTCAAATCTTTTTTTTTTTTGGTTGAAATCGGGACTAAACTCCCAATTAAATTAAACACGGCAGAATTGATCCAATCATATCATAATACAAACTTTAATTACTACTCGGCCAGGTTTTCATATATCTTGGCGATCTCCATTGATGACTCAAGGCAACCGAATATTGTCCAACAAATAAATATCATTTTAAAACCTAGCTAGTGATCAAATTATAGTTGTATTTTATTTATTTATTTATCATGAGAGTCAAAATTGTGTCTGCAGTACTTCAGGGATATATATATATATAGCTTCTAGAAAAAAGAATTAAAAAAAGAAAAGGAAAGGAAACTGGACTCATTTGGTCATCATGGACTGATAAAAAGTCAGAGAGATTGATTATCCAGAATTTGAGGTCTGGATTGAATAATATACGTGTGAGCAACAAGTTGGAAAGGTGATGGCTAGCTAATTATACATTGACCCTTCAGGTAAACCAGGCCAAAATAACATGATCACACACACACGATAAATCATGGATCACTAGACAACAAACCTTGATTATCTCGAGTTCTCTGTCGTGTCTCTCTCTGCAATCAACAATGGCCATTCGCTAAACAGTACTGGGTAGCTTCTGATCTTCAAGAAGTAAGAGCACTACTGTAGATAATATATTGCTGACACAGTTTACATGAGTTCAAGTAGCCACAAAGTCAAACAAGATGATCTGTTGCTTGTAGCAAGCGGCGTAAAGTGCTGTTATAGTCATGATATACGTGACGAAATTACTCAGCTGAATGATTTGGATCTTTTAACCACCTTATAAAAATTATTCTTCCTCGCTTTGTTGACATTGAAAATAGTCGAGCCTTGGCTTGGCTAGTACACATACACTGGATGCTTTACCTAGTTTAAGATTAACGTGTAAGATAAGCCGCGCATGGAAATTATGGCACTACCAAATTTGTGCACTCGCTTAATTAGGGTGGTGCCATTTGTCCTCAAACTGCTGGAAAGAGCACCCTAATCCCTAAATTGCAGAAATGTTTGCTTCTTTAAAGACCCTTTCTTTATTAAAAAAAAATAAGAAGAAGAAGAAGAAGAAAATTGAGTGGTTTTTTGTTGTCTGCCGATAAAAATATGATGCAGATAGGGCACTTTCATGAGTGGTATGGGACTAGTTTGGAACGTGTTTTTTAAAAATATAAATTTTTTTATTAAGATTATTTTTTTATGTTTTTATATTATTTTTATATGTTAATATCAAAAATAATTTTTAAAATATAAAAAAAATTATTTTAATATATTTTCAAATAAAAAAATATTTTAAAAACCATTAATATTACAACTTTCAACATTAATTTTCGGCTGATGATTGATGAACCAAGAAACCCACTGAATGGTGGGGGTGGGCTCAACCGGGATAGTGATGGTGTCATTTGGCCGGTGAGTGGGTATACATATTTAGTAGGAGAGAACCTGCATATATAACCACTTGATCAAGAGACAAAAGGGGGCTATTTATTAAAAATAATACTGTTGAACTTTGGCATTTTCCAAGAATATATATATATATGCCAAAAGAAAATAAGATGCTTTACTGCTTTCCAACTTTTAACTTGAGAACCAGATATAAAAACAAATTGAGGAATTCAAGAGACTAATTATATAATCATATAAAGATGATCCAGTGCCCTATGAGGATGCATCTTTGGGCACAGTACAGTGAACCTTCCCCAGAACGCATGATTCTCTACATAAATTAACGTTAATGTGTTGGGGAACCATGCCATTAGCTAGCAAAATCCTGTCTTGTAATACTACTTCTTATACAAATTAATATAAACCTGCATTCTGCAGTTCATCTTGAGTGGAAAGAAGAAGAGCTAGCTAGGAGATGGGGTTGCTAAGATTAAGAAAATAGACAAAATATACAGGAGAGGCGTTTCATATCGCTCTATATATTGCAAGGTTTATCAGCTTTGATTCAGTGAGAGACAAGTCCACCACCCTTCCAACCTCCCAGGTTTAATTATATTTTACTTTACTGAATCCCAGATGCTTAACTTGTGTCTTGTGTTGTGTTCGTAGTTGGTGATGTCTGGTTCGAGATGTCAAGAAAAAGGAGTAACCTTTAAGCCTTGTCAACCAAGTTTTGACAACTAATGATCTCATTCACACTATAATTAAAAGGCTAGTTTCTGTCTGTGTTAACCACCTAACTATCTTATGTTTGCCTTTTCTTTTGTGCTGTTTTTTATTGATTAATCTATTTATTTATTTATTTTAAAAAAAATCTTGATCACTAACCTCAAATTGTGAGTCTTCTTTTATTTTTACTAGTTTTCTGTAAAAAATCATAAACCATATTTATTTTTTATTTTTTTATTTTTTTATTAACGTGGGTGTCCAGACCAGTTTGCGTGTGCCTCGATTAATTTCACGAGCCCTAAAGTTAACGACCATGTAAGCCTCCAGTGGCCCTGAGATTTGTGAGACTCGAACTGATGACCTCTAAAGAGCAAATATAGGGTCTGACCAGTGAGTTACACCCCTCAGAGTTAATTTTTTTTATTGTTTAGTGTTGTGATGGCTTTTGTGTTTTGAAAGTGTTTTTTAAATTGTTTTTTATTTGAAAAAATATTAAATTTATTTTTCTAATTTTTTATAATTTTTATGTAATGATATTAAAAATAAAATAAATTTTAAAAAAAATATTATTTTAATAAATTTTCAATTAAAAAATATCTTTAAAAATTAATATCACGTACCGTAAAATTAAACACACCCTAAACGGTCCATTTATTGATAAGCATGGCAAGAAATGTGGATCACAGAAATGAATTATTATTTTTTTTTATCATCATATTATCTTTTAATGACGAGTTAAAAGTGGTGGCCATCAAAATATTCCTGCCAAAATTCAGTCACATCGGAGACGCCCCGATATAGATAAGTAGATACCTAAATCTAGTATGCACGGCTCTTAGAGAAAATAGAAAAATGATCAGGAGAAAAGGACCGCCACACCTTCCATGTTGCGTGATTTATATGTTTTGTTTCTTCTTAGGACATTAAATACCATATATTATATGGTAGAGATTAGTATTAATTATTGACGTCAACAAGGAATCGTGACGGGACTCTATTCAATGCAAGCCCATAACCACATCCTATGTATATGCAATTTTAAATTGAGATGATGCCGAACGTATAGTAGAAGCAAGCAATGAACGGAGATGGAGGCCATCTATTTTCATTAAAAAGTAAGCCTTTATGTGGATCAACTTGCTATAAATTCAAATTTTAATACGACTTCAATTCAAGAATTGCTTCAACATGGATCTCAAATCTTGATGGTAGGGACACCGTAAAATCAACAAAAAAACAAATTTTGATAATCTCGATTCATGTTTTACAGCTAGTTTATGTTTGCGTTTCAAAATTTTTTTATTTTAAGTATCATATATAAAGAATTTTGTTTCAAAACCAATAAAAGTGTTTGGTTTTACGTTCAAAAAACACTTTTAAAATTTTTCTACTTAAAATTAATTATTTTTTTTATTATTTTAGATTATTTTGATGTGTTAATATCAAAAATAAAAAAATATTATTTTAATACATTTCTAAATAAAAAATATTTTAAAAAATAATTATTATTGCGATCTCAAAAACTATTTAATTCGATGCTTATTAACAACTAATTTCATTCAAAAAAAAAAAGAATAGAAAGGTAAAAACAAAATCTAAAGTTAAAAAACATGGTATGAAACTATAGATTTTAATGCATCATAAAATATGTTGACCTTTTTTGTCTTAGCTTATGGCAATATTTTAAGGTAACACATCACATGTCATTAATTATAAATGCATCACAAAGCATGAAATATTCCCCTCTTCCATCCTCTCTCATTAAAAAAAGAAAAAAGAAAAAAGAAAAAAGGCATGCTGTATGGATTTGCTTACCTGGCGTGAAATCGATCGCCTGCTCATCATTCCCTCTGTTCTGCCTTCCACTGGATGCGCTCTCCTTCTCTCCTGTCACTATCCTTTTTCTTTCCCGTTAGCCTCGTTATTTCCTTATTCACCACCTAACAGGCCTGACCTTTCTATTTTTGGGAATATTCACGGTATCCTCCCAACGTCATCACCTTTCTCCGTTATTTGCTTAGCTGGATGCCACTGTGGGCTTCCTCTGTATGGGGCCAGCTGGCACTCCACTCCCCGCTGCACGTGGCCAGCTACTCTTGTCTAGCATTTACTGCACCCTCATTTACCAGGACACCACACAAACTAGTCTGTATTTACAACAATGCCATTTTCACTCTTCCTCGAGCCTATCGAAGGCCCCATTTGGTGCTTTTAACTCGTCTAAGAGTTTCCGTAATTAACAGGCTGACAAGGGTAATTGAGTCAAATAACATATATTCAGATGGCAAGCTTCTTTTATTGCCCGGCTTTCAACTTTGCGTCTGGTTTTGCTGTAAAACCCGTGTTTGGATCAAATCTGTTTTCTTTAAAAGGAAAACATAATACGTTTTTTTGGAAAGTAATGTTTTTTTATATAAAATAGATTTTTAAATAGCAGATAATTTTTTTGATATTAGAACATGTCATGAAAAATAGTTTAAAAAATATGTTTTAGTATCTGAATGTATAAAAAAAAATAAGTTGAAAAATCACTTATTAATATTTTAGATATTTTTTTCAAATTTATCTAACATATATATAATTTTTTTTATTTTTAAGTATTTTCAAGCAAAAAAAACTATTTTAAAAAGCAATATACACCATAATCTCAAATACACACTTAGTGTGTTTGGTGCTGTAATAGATTTTTAGTTTGTGATTTAAAAAAATAGATTTTTAAAAAAAAATTAATTGTGGTTTTAAAAAAATAAATTAAAAATATATATATATATATTTATATATAGTTAAAATTGTTGTGAGATAAAAAATTTTCAGGTAAAATAAATAAAAAAACATATTATTCTAAGAACTAAGTTTTAAAATATAATTATGTATAAATCCCATAAATAATAAATATACAATCTATTTAGGTATTATTTTTTTCTTTTATGATAAGATAAAAGGCAGAAACGAACAAGCTACCAAACGGTCAAGATTTGATTTGGCTTCTGGCTCTGCGCAAGATAGTGAAAGATCTACGAATACTAGAAGAAAGCACATGAATCCACCAGGATAAATAGGAACTCTAGCTTGGGTCTATTCACAGCGTGGGTCCCATGATAAATCGGTAATGTGTCCTATTTATGATGGGATTGCCTCAAATCCGACGGTCCACATATTCTGTTTGTTTTGATTTTGATGCCATGCAGCCTTGTGCTGGTCGTAGTGGGGGGGTATATTCAACGTGGGGCCAATATACAGTGTTTCGTATGGGGATGGATGAGTGATTCATTGCCGTTGTAGGAATACAGTATTTAAGGGGTGGAGTCTAACATGAGCCCCAAGGCACAAGGGGCGTAACCTGCGCACTCCTCCACCAGCAGACCGCCCTTGAAGAAAATACCGAGGTAAAAAACAATTTGTTTTTATTTTCCAGATTGTTTCTCCGGCCACGCGCCATTCTTGGCGCGTTTATTGGACGCGCGCAATAACTTCGATATTACCAGATAGGAAGAGCTTCCTCGTTTGCCTTGATTCTCACTTAGTTTTATTTTTTTATATAAAAAAATAATAATATATGAATATAAATTCTCAATTGATTTTTGTTTCTCCTTCGAACTACAAAGTTCTAGAGCAAAGAGTTTAAATTAAGAAACGAGTGAATTTTTAAGATAGTTTCAGGAGTTTGGTTAGCATGCTAGAGATAGAGATATTGTATTGGCAAGTTCAATGTACTTGAGATAACTAGTAAGGATTAAAACATGAAACTTCGAATATGTTTGGGAACGCGGCGTTCTCAAAAAATTTTAATTTTTTTTTGTTAAAATTTAATATGATTTGTATATTTTGGATCGTTTTGATGTGCTGATGTCAAAAATGATTTTTAAAAAATAAAAAAAATCATTGGCATACATTTCGACACAAAAAATTATTAAAAAAGCAACAGCTACCACACTGTCAAGCATCCTTTTCCTTAGTGTATCATGCCTTGTGTTGATGATGCTTTCATCATTAATGGAATGTAACCTAATTAACATACAATATACAGGTAGGACAAGGGTTTTTCACTCTAGTACCAAATATAATTTACCGTGAATTGCTATATTAAAATGGTATCAAACATAATTTACTGTAAATTGTTACATTGAAATTACCATTATGTCATTGGATGGAAGAAACGAAAGCCTTTATGATGGGGTAATTTGATCTTTTTAGTTATTCACTAGTCATTAAAAAATTATTTGGGGATATATTAGTCTTTTTAAAAAAATTATACAATAAAATGATGTATTTGCCTTTAAGGTAAATAAAATCTAAAATTTCGTTGTTGGTCAAATTACTTATTTACCCTAGGGTGAAAAAAATTAGAACTCTTAACCAAGAGAGTTTTTTTTGTTTTTCGCTTCTTAAAATATAGTAAAAATACATTTTTACCTTAGAAAAGACAAAAACAAATAAAAAACAAGACATGCATCAAGGGTCATTTTTTTCCTTCCACACAATTGTTTTGGTGATTTCAAGGATCATGAAAGGTGTTCTAGTATGTTTTAGTTAGAAAAATAATTTTTTACTCGAAAACTTTGATGACGTGTGCTCATTACTTGCCAACATTTAGGTAGTGTTTGCACCCTTTGAACAGTGCGTGCTACGCCATCTAATGGCCAGACCTACCATTTTACTGTGTCTTTGGAAGCGCTACCATGTTCTTTTCTTGTTGATGTGGCATGTGGTGGTAGATGATGGGCAGTTTGTCGTTAGAGATTTTTTATTATTATTTATTTTCTCTTTCTTCTATAGAAAGTATATGCCTGTCTTTTTTCTTTTGGTTTTTTTTATTTTTTTCCTTATATTTTTTATTGTTTATTTTCATCATTGACCATTTTATAAAAGTTTTTTTAATGTTTTCAATTTAATTTTTAAATTACAACTTGTCGTATATTATTTTTTTCAAACTTAGTTCTTATTCTTTTGGTTTTTGATTTTTTTTCCCCTTAACTCTTTTGTTAAAATTTAATTAGTTTTTAATTTCAAACAAATTTCATGTTTGTTTTTTGTTTTTTTTTTTCCAATCTAGCCCTCATTCTTTTTGTTAGAGTTTTTTTTTTTTAATTTAACCCTCCAATTTAAATTTTCTTGATGCCCTCTAATTTATTTTTTATTTTGATTTTTACTCTTATTCTTTTAATTATAATTTTTTTATGTGATTGACTTTTTTTCCCGATTTCATCATTCGATGTTTGGTTTGTTGGAGATTGAACTTTATAATTTTTCATTTGTGGTGCTTCTAATCCAATGACATGGGTCACAAGTCACAAGTTTGAAAAGTCAATGCAATTATGTATCCTTTTTTTCTCATTTTCTTTTATGATTTTCTCATTCTACATTTTTTTTTTAAAAAGAATGGCTTTGTGGTTAATTTCAATTTCTTTTCTATCGATTTATCTCGGTTTCATGAATTAGGCCACAAGTTTTGCAAGTCATTTTTTAATAAAGGTTTTTTTTAATTATGATTTTCTCATTCTACATTTTTTTTAAAAAAAAGAATGGCTTTGTGGTTAATTTCAATTTCTTTTCTATCGATTTATCTCGGTTTCATGAATTAGGCCAAAAGTTTTGCAAGTCATTTTTTAATAAAGGTTTTTTTTTAATTGTTTTGTTTGTATTTATTTTTTGAAGATTTGTTTTACTCTATATGTTTATTTTATAAAATGTATTTATTTTGAAATAATATTTATAACATGTTCGACTTTGCATAATATTTTTTTTCTTTTTATTTTATTCTATTAGTTTCATATATGTTTCTATTTTCATTATCTTTTATTGAATTAATAAACAAATTTAATAGACATAAACGAGTAAATATTTTATTATGCAGGATCAAATATAATAATCTATATCTATCTCTCAGTTTTTTCAGTTTCTTTTTTAGTTATTATTAACGATTTTTATTTATTTATTTACATAGATGATTATTGATTTATTTGAGTACTAGATGCTTGTATAAGATTTTTTATTTATATTTTGAATTTTTTTATGTGAAAAAAAACATATCAAAATAGTTTATATATCTAGATTTTTTTTAAAAAAAAAATCACAATTCACAGTAAAATACAGGTGAAATAGCTAGTATTAAAATTGATTAATTGTGCTTTTTTTTGAACTAGAGTTTCAATGCCATTAATATCGTTGGACAAATATTAGTAATTTAAAATGATACATTCTCCCTCTCACATTTCAAGTAAATAATTTGTCTTTAACCAAAACTAATTCAAAAATATTTTTTATTCTAAGAAAATATATAATAAAAAAGTATGATATTAATGTTAAAATTTATGCATGTTCAATAATTTTTTTTTATCTTTTAAATAAGCTAGCATTGATAAATCATAAATTTTATATATTCACTAACGCACCAAAAAAATTAACAAAAAATATCCGATTATTTATAAAATTATTATATTATTTCATTTAATATTTAAAAAACTCTTGTATTAAATATTATAATTTTACCATTAAATTAAAAAAAAAATACTAGCCACCATGGCTAACTTCTTCTTCCTTTTCCTTCTCCTTTTTCTTTTCAATTTCCACCAAGCCCAGAAGAAATAATCGAAGTCATTACATTCCAATGATGAAATAATCTTCACCACCTCTTTTCCTTTTTCTTTCTCTACGCCGGTCATCATTGTCTAGCCATCATAGCCACCTTACATCCACCATCTCCCTCGTCTAAGATAGGTTGCATTTGGAAGACTTTGCAGAATATGGTACTCACCTTCAACTTCAAGCATGGCAAGAGCACAACAAATAGTTTTTTCTTCCTTGCCTTTAGCAAATTGTGGGGTCTGGATCTAGCGGTTTTTAGGAACTTGAGAAGAAATTGAAGGTTCGGTTCAAAATGAGAGGAAATAAATGAAAAAGGTAATTTATTGTTTTATTTGATTTGAAATTTTAGGTTAACTGGATGTCGGATGTAGAGCGTGGTAGATATATAAATATATTAAAACCTAAAATTCATACAAGTTTAAATTTATAAACATGTAAATAATAATTCATGACAAATATGTTATCAACACAAATATAATACTAGCATAAATATTAAAACATATATCCAAACTTATAATTAATACTAATTTAAAGTCCTAACATGAATGCTAATAATAAAAATATATATGCTTAAATCAAAATAAAATAAAGTATTTACTTGTTGAAGCACTTTAAATGAATAAAATTTTTTGTTATTGTTAAAGAAGAATCCTTTGTCTTAAAAATTTATTACATCTTTCTTGTGCAACTAAAATATTTGGAATATATCTCCAAAGATTCAAACATTACTACCTTGATTTAGATGCGCTTTTAAATAATTTTTTGAACAAAAACTTATGTAATTTAAATATCTCTCAACAAGATGAACCTAAACTCTGGACTTGAGAGGAAAAATCAAAGCATAAAAAGAAGAAGAAAAACACCAAAAATGAGGTGATTTAAGTGTGTAAAATCTAAAAAATTAAAGTTAAAAACTCTTTATTCGTCTATTTTTTATTGTGAGATTTTAAAAATTAAAAGGTTAAAGAATCAATAAGAATTAATTTTTATTATTATCAATTATTGACTAGCCATTATGAATTAACAATTAAATTTAAAATAATAAAAGATTATTTGAGATTGATTACTCATTTACCTATAATTTATTTATTTAAAATAAAATTTCAACAGTAAGTACCTGATAAAACCTTTATAAATGAGTTAAACATTAAGTTAAAGGTAAAGGTTCAGATTTGAGTGTTGGAAACTCAATCAATTTGATACATTATCTAATACAAATACAAAGTTCTTCTTTCATGTACATGAATAATGATTTTTACGTATTTTATGATATATACTGTTATGATTCATCAACTCTTCTAAAATAATATTAAATATTCTCACAAAATTAAAAGTGGAATAGGAAGAAATAAGCATATAGCAAGATGATAGTTTCAACCGACCCATCAAATTCTTGCTAGAACTAATTCGGAATTCTTTACATCCATTCTAATTAGAAATAGAGAGGTAACATTTAAGGTGTTTGGGTTAACTTGCATGTACCTCGACTAATTTCACAGGTCTTGAAGTTAACGACTATATAACTCTTCAATGACTCTGAGGTTTATGGAATTTAAACTGATGATTTCTAAAGAGCAAACTCATGATTTGACTAGTTGAGTTATATCCCATTAAATATGGTAGGAAGGTTCATCCCTTTATTGTTTGAGATTTTATTTTGTAAGGATAAATATTTATGATGTTTTGACGTATTTTTGTAAATAATAAATTCAGAATGTAGCTATATTAAAAGAATATTTGTTTATAAAGAGCGTCGTATTACATTCTTGTAGAAAAAACATGTTTTTTCATGAGATGCATAACGACGTATCTCTTAAACAAACACGCCCTTGAATCAGAGTGCGACTCAATTTCCAAGTGAAGTGGGTGGAGTGAGTTATCATCTCTCCGTTCAAGTAAAAACAAATTAAAAGGGAATTATGGGGTGAAGGATCTTGCGTAAAAGAAATAAGAATAGAGACGAGATAAAAAAGAAAAAAGAAAAAAGAAAACACCTACTGCTTAAGAGAGAGAGAGAGAGAGAGAAGGATTCTCTTATGCTGGTTAGAGAAAGAGGAGGAGGAAGAGGGGTAGAGTCCAGTCAGAGAGCGAGAGAAGGCAAGGCAGGCCATCAAGTGATGGAACCTGTCTCGTGAAGTAGCAGGTGAGGTGAATCCACAAAATATAAGAAAAGAAAAGAAAAGAGAAGCTTTCTCCTCTCCTCCTCTCTCTCCCTGCAAAAACCAAACAGGCAGCCCCCCCTCAAACTCTCCCATTCCTTTTATATATCACGAGATCCCCCATCTCCTTCTTTTTTTTCTTTCCTTTTCCTCTCATGGCTTTCCTTGTTTCCCAACACTAATCTCCATTCGCTCACATTTCTAACATCATCACAAACCCAGTTACATAGACAGACAACTCTATTTAAGAAAAAAATAAAAAAAAGAACTACTCTTGTTTTTGGTTTTAGTTTAAAGAATTACTATATAAAAACATGCCACAATCAGCGAAACCCTCCATTGGAGGAGATTTGGACCTCAGCTCACTAACTGATCAACTCCGTGACTCACTCTCTTCACTCGAAGCCAACAAGCCTGATTTTCGTGAACTCGATCTGGGCTCTCCCGTTTCACCTCTCCGAACTCGAGGTGGACTCACCACTAAAACCACCGCCACAACCACAACCACAACGACGACGACCACCTCCTCCAGCTCCAGCTCCTCCGGATCCGCATCCGGTGCCCAAAACCGACTTCACAAACCCAACAATAACAACCACTCAGGAGAGTTATCGAACTCGAGTGAAAGCAGCCCCACGACTAGCGCCAAGAAGGGTCAACCGGGTCATTCTAGATCCGACTCTTTAACTTACTCAGGTCAAACTGGCAGCCAGAGTGCTGTAAACTCTCCGGTAACTGTTAATGTGTTGCCTACCGGTAACATTTGTCCGTCGGGCAGGATCTTGAAGACAGGCATGGGAATGGTGAATCGGAGTGCGAAACCGGATGTTTTAGGATCCGGGACTGCGAATTATGGTCACGGCAGCATAATGCGGGGCGGGGGGAGCGCAAAATGTGCTAGCTCTGATGTTGTTAATTCAGCAAGCAGGAATGCTTGGAGTGCGCGCGGAGGGAGTGTGGATCCGGAGGAGGTGAAGAAGGCTGGAAATGAGATGTATAAAAAAGGGTGTTTTTGGGAGGCGTTGGGATTGTATGATAAGGCTATTGCTTTGGCACCAGGGAATGCTGCTTACAGGAGTAATAGGGCGGCTGCGTTGATGGGAATGGGAAGAGTTGTGGAGGCTGTGAAAGAGTGTGAGGAGGCTGTTCGGCTGGATCCTAATTATTGGAGAGCACATCAGAGGTTGGGGGCTTTGTTAATTAGGTGAGTTTGTTGATGGGGGCTTGATTTTATCTTTTCATGGGGTGTTTTCTGTGGTGGCGTTCTTGTTTTTTTGGAGGATTTTGTGAGTTTTAGTGGTGATTTGATCTGCATTGCTGCGATACTTATCTGTTTGTTATTAGATTTCTGAAATGAAGCTCAAAGTTTTGTTCTTTCTTGTTGATTTGGACAATTCGAATGACTTGAGAGAGTTTGATGAACCATGACAACGACGACAACCTTAAGTCTAGATTGATTGGGTTCTAAGTCGTGTTGATGGAGTTTTAATCTTTATGTATCATTTAGTTTATTATTGCTGAGTTTGTGAGGAATTTGTGAGCATTTGGTTGGTGGATGTGATGTTTGTCTTCTTATGACCTGTATCAGTAGTTATGTTTTAATTTGTATTGATTAGGATTTGGTAGGTCGGTGAAAGTGTGGAGAAATTCAATTTTCTTAGATGCTTGGTGATTGCATTACAGCTTCTAAATGTTTTGAGAACTAAATGAGTTGTGGTGGATTGTAGTAAGTTATTCTAATTTCTAATGTGTTAATCCACATGGTGAGAATAGTTGATCGATTACCAAAGCTGATTCATTTGTTTGCATTTGCCTTCTGTGTTTGTTATGGCTGTTGACACTATTTTTGTGTTGATTTTTGCTCCTTGGATTTAAGATGCTTTAATTTTGTCTTAACATGCTATCGATCCTGCTGCATTTTCTGGTTCTAGTATGGGTGGATGCACTTAATCATGCTATTTTCTAAGAGTGTTGAGTTAATGTGTTTTTTCTGTATTGATGACCTCGAAACATAGCTGTGGTTGATTTGGCTTCTAGCTTGCTGCTTATCTAAACAATTTCCACCATTCTATCAAGCCTTGATTTTCTTACATTCTTCTAATTAAGTAGTCTTGAAATGCTTAAACCATTCGAATCATCCTAGAGCCAATAATATTTCCTTTGGAATTATTTCCTTGCATATTCTGCAGCTCTGTCTTGAACCATTTGTAATAAATTCGATCCATCTATTGTGGACTTGTACTTTGGTTTTTTTTTGTTCATGTTTTTTACCGTGTTCTATAATTTTAACAGAGCTCTAATTTTCTATTTATTTCCCCAACAGTTTGCTGCAAATAGTTTGATTTATGATGTTGGGACAGCAAGCATTGAACTTGATTTCATTGCAGGTTAGGACAGGTTGAGAGTGCTAAGAAGCACCTATGCTTCCCAGGGCAGCATCCCGATTCTGCCGAGTTGCATAAGTTGCAATTAGTAGAGAAACATCTTAACAAATGTTCAGATGCCCGGAAGGTTAATGATTGGAAAGGTGCATTAAGGGAAGCTGATGCTGCTATTGCTGCTGGAGCTGATTATTGCCCCCAGGTAAAATGGCTATCTGCACTCTTACTGTGTAAAATTGGCAAAATTGATATGGAGAGTGAATTAACAAATGTCTGAACTGGTTCAAATTGAATTTACAGCTCTTTATGTGTAGAACTGAAGCTCTTTTGAAGCTCCACCAACTTGAAGATGCTCAATATTGCTTATCAAAAGTTCCAAAACTAGAATCATATGCCATCTACTCACAGACTAGATTTTTTGGGATGCTTTCTGAAGCTTACCCTTTCTTGGTTCGAGCGCAGATTGAGATGGCTCTAGGAAGGTGAGTTCATAATTTCAAATCACTACAAGATATTAGGTAACATACAATTTTGGAGAGCTTGAGAATGGATGCCTTGCAGGTTTGAGAATGGAGTTGCAGCTGCTGAGAAAGCTGGACAGATTGATCCACGAAATGTTGAAGTAGCAGTGCTGCTTAACAATGTGCGATTAGTAGCCCGAGCTCGTATCCGCGGCAATGATCTCTTCAAATCAGAAAGGTTCACTGAAGCCTGCTCAGCATATGGGGAAGGCCTTAGGCTTGATCCTTCGAACTCTGTTCTTTATTGCAACAGAGCAGCATGTTGGTTTAAGCGTGGACTGTGGGAGAGATCCATTGATGACTGCAATCAAGCTTTAAGTATCCAACCTAACTACACAAAAGCGCTTCTTAGAAGAGCTGCCTCAAACAGCAAGGTAAAATCTCCTCGAAAGACTTGGCTTTTATGTATAATTTGCACCTCAATGTGCTAGCCTACTGGCTCATATATTTTGCACACTCCAGATTGATTTGCTTTTGTAAACTGCAGTTAGAAAGGTGGGCTGATGCTGTGAGAGATTATGAGGTTTTGAGGAGGGAACTTCCAGATGACAATGGAGTTGCTGAATCTCTATTTCATGCTCAAGTTGCATTGAAGAAATCTCGTGGAGAAGAAGTGTATAATATGAAGTTTGGTGGTGGAGTAGAGGAAGTTTTGGGGCTTGAACAGTTTAGAGCTGCGATATCATTACCAGGCAAGCCTTACCTTCTACATTCTGAAAATTCATTTTTTCTTTGCTTGCTTCTTTCTCTCCCATTTCTAGAGTTCCAATATTCTAATGGAAATTGAATTTGTGTAATACAGGTGTTTCAGTGGTTCATTTCAAATCCTCCTCTCATTTGCACTGCAAGCAAATATCTCCATTTGTGGATACATTATGTGTTCGGTATCCATCTCTAAACTTTCTCAAGGTAAATTTAGCTCAATAATCCCAGTTGTACTAAGCTTTTGGATAGTTCCTGACCTTAACTTGGTTTCAGAAATGAAATAAACAAGTGTTTTTCTTAATTTGCATACATCTGCTTGGTGTTTTTGTTAAAGGTGGATGTAGAGGAGAATCCAGCAACTGCAAATGCTGAGAATGTGAGGATTGTTCCAACATTCAAGATATACAAAAATGGTAACCGAGTGAAGGAGATTGTCTGCCCAAGTCGTGATATGTTGGAACATTCGGTGAGGCATTACAGCTTTTAGAACTCATGATTGTACTTGTACCATTACTCTCCCAGTTTTTTACATTTACTTGCGACGCAAATCCCCTGTTAGATGGGACCTCCTCACTGCCCTTCCAGTCTTTCTCCCACCATATAAGGACTACCAGATACCTATGACATAAACCTTCCAGTCTCTTTCTCCCACCATATAAGGACTACCATCTACCTATGACATAAATCAGAGCTACATAATAATCCTATTAGCGGCCAATGCCAGAAGGAACCCAGAGAGATAGCTTAGTTCACCTTTTGCTGTTTTAATTTATTCATTCATTCCTCATTGCTCTGCGGTTTCATGTTCTTCCTCCGGTCTCTTTCTCTTGTTATTCTTTCTCTTCATCTTCTTATCACTTTTTTGTTCTCATGTAGACCAGCCTGTTCTTGTACCCCCATTTCCATTCAGATGAAAAGGAGGAAAAAAAAGAGAGAATGAGAGAAATGTGTACAATTGATTAAGTTGTCTCCTTCTTCATAGAGAGAGAGGGAGGGGGGCTGGCAGGCTGGTAGAGGAGGATCTTGTACATTTTATGTGATATATACAGAAACATTGGGAGGGAGATTGGATGCCTGGTGGGTACTTATTGGGTTAGTGAAAGAAGGATGAATATGTTGTTTATTAATATTGTTACTTTTTCCAGCCATTTTATCAATCAATAAAAATTTCTCCCATTTTTTTCCCTCCACCCTCAACATTTCATTTTCTCATGTCATATACATTTGCATCTGACGCTCGTTCAGGGCATCTGAGTGATTTAAACAGTGCATGTGCTTATTAATTAAGGGGTGGTTTTCTTTTTCTCTCATGAAGGAGTGGATTTAGGTGGTTGAGTGTTGATAGGATTCACTGCTCCTCTTCCACCCTTTGTCATATACATTTGCATCTGACGCTCGTTCAGGGCATCTGAGTGATTTAAACAGTGCATGTGCTTATTAATTAAGGGGTGGTTTTCTTTTTCTCTCATGAAGGAGTGGATTTAGGTGGTTGAGTGTTGATAGGATTCACTGCTCCTCTTCCACCCTTTCCCTTCCTTCAGAGGCTTTTGGCCTCTTCAAGACGATGGGGCGTGGTGTTACGGGGTTATGTAAAGTGTCCTGTGAAGGACTTTGTTTGAACACTCTGTCGAAGAAACTTTAAGAACTTGAATAGCAGTAGTTTTTAACAATCCCTGCACTGATTCTTCCATTCCAAGCCACATTATGTTTGCATCTCTAGAGCTCTCAAAGTAAGTTCACTACTTTGTTTATCTTAGTTTAGTGGCACTATCTTTTGATGCTAGACAACATTATCACAAGACTTTCGATGTTGCCCTAAAATGGGGGCATATAATGGCAGAGAGTCCCCTCTTAACAAGGGTTCTTAGCCATCCACATGTTGCGCATTCAAGTTATTGCCATAACTATCCATGAACACATTCCTCACCACCTCTAACGCCCCTCCCCCCACCACCAAAAAAGTCCAAAAAGTGCAAATGGGGTCGGTGCTAACTTATGGCGACGGCACGCACCGTCCTTGTTCGATGCTTGGACCTTGGTCAGCTTGTGGCCACGTGTATGTGTGTCCTTTGTCTTTTAGTATTTTTTTCCCCTTATTAATTGCTTAAAAGAAGATGAAAATGAATGCCGTCGTTTTTGGAGTTGCGAGGGCAGTATGGGAAAGTGAAGTTGAATAGGTGGTCATCAGCTACGTGCGTGAGTTGCGTACTGAGAGAGAAAGATGTGGTTTTTGATGTGAGAGTGTTTGGCATTTTCGAAATAATTGTTTATTTTTTGAAAATGTATTAAAGTATTATTTTTTAAAATTTATTTTTTATATTAGCATATTAAAATAATATAAAAACATTAATAAAAATAATTGAATTTTTAACTAATAATGTTTTGGCTGCGACGCACATAATTCATAATTGAGGTAGGGGGTGTCGAGGGTTATTTATTGGTGTGGGGTTAGTGGAACAAAGCTCTTGATTAGGAGAGGACAAATCAGGAAAGTAGTGGTGTAGGAGTCATTATCCACTTTCAATTAGGACTCTAAAATGGTCCTCATCTACACATGCTAATAATACGCTAGCAAGATCCAAAACGTACGTACAGGTTGTCAGATTCTTTGTTCGGATATTGCGATGTTGCTTTTTATGATTTTTTTTCCTAGCGTTTTTTTTAAATATAATATAATAATACAGTGTAAAAGATATTGTAAAAAATGATATAGTTTAGAGAGTCCCTTATAAAATATGTGATTCGCTTTTAAATTGCTAAATTTGAAAGATACGAGATCTAATTAGAAGAGAGAAAAAAAATGAAAGAAAGAAAAGAAAAAAGATCTTGGAGGCACATCGAAATTTTGATGATAACATCATCGGTACCGTTGGAAAGATTTCGATGAAATGAATCTAATGACACCAACGATGACTGGAGTGGGCCACACCAGCAGCTCAAAGGCAAGTGAGCCCTGACACTTTTGGACGGTTCATACGGTTCACTTCGTTCATCGTTTGTGATCTTTTTTAGTGTTGTTAAACTTGTCTCATCGATATCTTTCTAATGGTACCGATGATGTTGTCATCGGAATTTCGGTGCGCCTCCGAGGTTATTTTCTTTTTTTTACTTGTTTTTTCTCTCCTCTTATCTCCTTGTAATTTATGAAGAGAGGAGAGAGAAAAAAGCAAAAAAAGAAAAATATAAAAGACCCCATATGCATACCGAACCTTTGATGACAACACCACTAGTACCATTGAAAAAATCTTGACGAGATAAGTCCAACGACACAAAAGAAAGTCACAAACGGTGAATGAAGTAGGCCACACGAGCCGTTCAAATATGTCGGCGCTCACTTGCCTTTGGGTCGCTCGTGTGGCCTACTTCGGTCACTGTTTGTGACTTTCTTTGGTGTTATTGGATTCATTGTGTTGATATCTTTCCAATAATACCGATAATATTATTATTGGAGTTTCGGTGTGTCTTTGAAGTTTTTTCTTTTCTTTTTTCTCCCCCTCTCTCTCCTCTCTTTATTTAATCCTGTGTCTTTCAAATTTTACAATTTGAAAGAGTCGCAAATGATACATGCAACCCGTAAATCGCATATGTCGTATGTAACTTTCTAAAATGTGTTATTTACCTAAATATTTTATACACTATGTTATTTTATCCAATTTTTTCTAGCATGCTAGAGTCCAAAATTACTCGTTGCTTGATTATCATTTTTTCTTTCATAAAAATCCAATATCATGATCATGGTGTCAATTCTGTTTTGTGTTTTTTTTATTGGAATAATTCAACATATATAATTTTAATTTAAATATAAAAATAAGTTAATTTTAAATTATATAATATAAATATAATATCAAGCATCTAGTCATAATTTTAAAATTTAAAATGTTTCTAAATAGTAAAAAATCAAGACTAAAAAGAGAAATAATTCAAAACATCTAATCATCTAAGCTTTAATTTAAGTAATTCAAAACAAATAAAATATCAAAATATTAAAAAAATAAAAGGTTTTAATACAAAAGAAGCATGAATCAAACATTATTTTTTTATCATTAACATAGAAATAAGGATTTTGTGGTGGTATATAGAAAAAGTTATCAATTAAACATTCTAATAATAGATGATCATTTTCACCAAGCTAATTATCTCTATCAAAATGAAGCTCTTCACCCTTTAAAATCAAAATAGATAAAGGTACTTCAATATTCTTCAAAACTTAAATTCTCTCCATTAAGAGGCTATGTTCTTTGTAAATCCACTCATTCAATAAATCAATGTTATTAAGGTTAGTAAGATCTAAAACATAACTCAAATTTCTACAAAGTACAAACATGTAAGAAAATAGCATAAATGTGAATCATATATAGTAGTGATCAATTTAATTTTTTAAAAATAATGCTATTGTTAATAAAAATAATAATAATAATTTTAGATTTTAGCTTTAGGCCAACCCTCTTTACTTTACTCTTTAAATAATAAAATTTCGTTTTAGTTTTGTCAAATTTTTATCTAGAATGAAATAAATAAATTGAATATCTCAGCCGGAAATTAGAATAGAAATCTAGGGATAATTATTTTCGGTTTGATTCGGTTTTTATATAAAAAAATAATCAAACCGATTTTTTTTTTTAAAAAACCGAAACTGGTTCAAACCGACCGGTTCGGTTTTTTAGGACAAAACCCGGTTTGGCTCGATTTTTTCGGTTTGGCTTGTTTTTTTCGGGTTTGAGTTCAGTTCGGTTCGGTTTTAGGCTTATAAAACCGAAACCGAATCAAACTAATATGTTTTTTTAACACTTTAATCGGTTTTTTTTCACGGTTCGGTTTTTTCGGTTATTTTTTTTTTCGATTTTCTCGGTTTAATCAGCTTTTTGGTTTTTTTGTTTACCCCTATAAAAATATGGAACAACCTAAAATCTTGAACTAGATGAGATTTATTTGACCTTATTTTATTTTTTAAATGCTACAAGTTATACCAACCATTTCAACAGGAAAAAAAAAAAAACAGAATTGATAACCTTATATAACGAACATTTTGAATCTCTTTTTCCATAAGCGGGATTGTCATTTATTCTCTGTTTTTCTAAGAAACGTCAGTGTGTTTAAAAACGAGAGAGAGAGAGAGAGAGAGAGAGAGAGTGGAGACAATAAGGAGGAGAAAGGTGGCGGCAGAATGTAAAGTAAATGGAGTGGCATCCCATTTATCAATTTAACCATAAGCACCGACATTATTCGACAGTGAAGTGGGGCGGACGCGGTAAAATAGAAACGCAAAAAGCAAAGCGCGTGGGCTAACTCAGGCTTATCTAAATAAAAAGTTGGAAAATAAAAGCAGAAAAGGAGAGGAGAGAATGGAAAGCGAAAAGGAGATGTGGAAAGGGTAGACTGCTAGATCAGATAGCAATCAGCAATAGGAAGAGCATCCTAGTGGTTTCTGAATCGTGCCGTGCCGTGCCGCTATTACAGCGCTACTGTACTGGAGTAGTCGTGAGGACGGGTGGATTCAGTTGAGGAGGTGGTGCATACACCCTAGTTGAGGAGGTGCTACCTCCTCTTTTACCTGTCTGAAAGGAACATGAAAAGTAGGTTTTGTCAAATTCAGGCGGACATTTCCTCAGGATAACATGTAACCGAGGAAAACACCTATATGATAGAACTCCATGCAGAAGCACTGCAGTAGCGCTTGCTTGCTTAAGGATCAGGCCTTCCCTTCCTGGTAAATGGGAGCATGTATTTTAACAAAACAAATTGAATCGAGTCATTAGAAAAATAAATGTAATAATTTCCTTCAAAGAAGTAACAGGCCTGCAAATGCCCAAAATTGCTTAGGCTTTGAACGGACACTGTTCACATCGAGGCCCTCTCGTTCCATGTTCAATTTGAAAGAGGGGGGAAGGAAACTCCGTTACTCAAAAGGGCAGGAGTTATCATATTCCTATATATATATATATTCAAAGGCGCAAGAGAGGAATTCAAGAAGAAGAAGAAGGAAAAGAATGGGGATAAAACGACTTGAATTAAAGAAGATAGAGAATGATAGATACGTTTTTTGCTACTTTCTCTAAAAGAAGAAGAACTAGTCTTTTCCAAGAAAGCCCAAGAATTGTCTTCTTTTTGACCGATGCCAAACCTCTCCTTCTGTTCTCTCCCCACAGGACATTCCTTGCATCTATGGCTCTCGCTTGACTTGGTTGCTTAAATATTCCCAAACGATAATTCCATGAGTGAAGATATTTATAGAATCAACCTCGATGTAATCCAGGAATGCTATAATGGAGAATAAGTTGTCTTCACCTAGCAAGGCCAGACTATCAGATGTGATGGTTAAAGGAAGATGAGGGAAAACAATGAGAACCAACAGATGGTCCTTCAAGAATTCATCATTTCATCATAATTTGTTGCATAACTTGACAAATTCTGTTACAGTCCCATATAAAGTCATTCCTTCTCCCAAAACAACCTTCTAGGCTTAAAGAAATAACAATACACAGATATTTTATTACAAATAAAAGGATTGAAAGAAACACTTATAAAACAGTGCGTAGAACAACAAGTGAAACGATACGTGTAACATAACATAATTCATCTTCTGCATTCTTCTTAGTTTAGACATCTGACAATGTACCTTCCTTCAAAGCAACCATGTCCTCAAGGTTGAAGTTTGGAAATCTGAGCTTGAAATCATTTGCAAAATCCCAAGTAACATCGAAAGGAGAACGAGCTTTCTAGTGAATTAAGAACTGGGTTACAGCTTGATTTCCTCGTTTCCCCATTCGCTTTTCAAAAACAACTTGTGGCTGGAGGTTCTGCTATAGAAGAACACTGGGTAGGTCGGTCTGAACAACCTTGTTACCAACATGCTTCTTCCTGCTGATGGAGGTAAGTTCAATCTGTAAACCACCATGCCATTCTTTTTCAATATCAAATACGGCCCATAATACTTTGGTGCTAGTTTCTGTGATCTTCTAGTTGCTACTGATTTCTTTCTGTCTATAAGGTTGCAATTTTAAATAAATTTGATCCTCTATGTTGAATGTTTTTTCACTTCATATTTGATTTGCTTGTTCGACCATTCTATTTTGAACCATCAGTAGATTAGCCCTGATTCAATTGAGTATCTTCTCCCCTTTTTTTTTCAAGTCATCTACAACTTTTAATGGTGAGTCCTTAAGAAAGTGTGGAATATGAATAGGAGGAGATATTCCATATAATACTTCATAGAGAGTAGATTGGGTTGAAGAATGAAAATTAATATTGTACCACCATTCAACTATAGATAATCAATTAAACCACTAAGCATGATTATCACTAGACATGCACCTACGGTAGTTCTCAAGGCATTTATTAACTACATCACTCTGCCATTAGATTGAGGAGGTAAGCTGTAAAGTAGTGTAGATATATAAACCTCTTGCTGAATGAAGAGATTTTTCCAAAGTTGACTCAAGAACACTAGGTCCCTATCACTCACAATAGTAGCTAGAAAGCCATGTTGTTTGAACACATTATCCATGAAGACCTTAGCCACAGAAGATGCTGTATAGGGATGAATTAAGGCCATAAAATAAGCACACTTGCTAAACCTATCATCCACCACAAATATAACCTTTTTACCTCATGACTTACGCAAACCTTCTATGAAATCCATGTGGATGTCAGTGAAAGATGCTTGTGGAATTGGAAGGGGTTGTAGTAAGCTTGGGGTCATCATATTTTCAGTCTTGTTTCGTTGACAACTAGGACATTCTCTAACTAACTGCTTTGTGTTCTTCTGTTGTTTTTTCTAGTAAAATAAGCTTCAAACCCTCTTAGAAGTCACTATAGAACCTAAATAACCACCTATAGCTGAGTCATGATACATGGATATAAGTTTATTTTGTAGGTCAGATCATGTCCCACCATAATTTTCCTCTTCTTGTTGAGGAGGATGCTCACCCATCTATAATGAGGATGAGTGGTAGGGTCGATCAATAGATCTTGAATGATAGCCTTTACAATTAAGTCTTTCTCTTAAGTCTTCTTAATTGCCTCTATAATATCAGTAGAAATGGTGGATATTATCAGGACACTTAATTCAATACTATAAACTCTAGATAAAACATCAGCAATAAAGATCCCTTTTTCTTTCTGCTCGATTTTGCAAGCATCTAATTTGATCATAAAATTAAATAAAAATAATATAAAAAATCAACAAAGTTATTAAAACCATTGAAGTCCATGACCTAGGTCGCAGGGTGATCAAGGTCGATCTAATTTGACATCGTCTCAATATTAAAAAAAATATCATCTTAATTTTTATTTAAAAGTTATGCCATGTTTTTACCGGTCATCCAAGTTTTTTTTAAACCCATTAAATTGAATGATTCATTTTGAATCAACTCCTACACAATTTAATTCGAAACTCGGGTTGATAGATTTTAAGATCAAACCGCAATGAAGCAAGAGCGAATGTACTATTTTATTCCCACATGATGTTCAATATGCTCTAAAAAGACATCACATTTTATTTTATATGTTGGTTTTACTTAAGCTTAGGTTCAATAAATATTTTCATCAAAATAGAGTTAACTTATATTTGAAAACAAGTTTATTTGGTGATGGACATTTCTTAAATGGTTTTATTGTATTGAATGTTGATTATAATATTAGTAATGTAAGTTTTTCCTTATTTACATATTCTAGCCATTACTAGATTGATGGCCCGCGCTATGCTGCGGGCCGGGCCAATTTCTTTGTAGCTGAAAAAAACAAAGCCAAAACGCTATCATTGTATTTTAAAGAGCAAAAAAAAAATAAAAATCAACAACTCGACATAATAGAAAGAGAACTAAAAAAAATTAAGATCTTCAAACTCCATGAATCAAACTGTAGAATGATGAAATCGGGAAAAAAATCCATGAAAAACAAATATTAAAAAACAAAGCACCAGTAAAACTATGTGACGTCGTCAAAACCCGCGAGTAGTATCATGCCAAACCTTAAATATAAAAAGATATTGAATTTAAGTGCAAAATAAAAAAGAAAAATCAAATTCACAAAAGAATCCAAAACATAAAAAACAAAGAAAATCAATTTTTAACGAACTCAATGATAATGGATGAAAAATTTTAAAATAATTAAAAATAACTGAAGCGAACCCGATTCAACCTTTAAAATTTATGACACAAATCATGAGGCCGAATCCCAACATAAAAGGCAAAAAAAAAAAAACGATGTAAAATTCTAAACCAACCAAAATAATTAAGGATAAATATGAAATTATTTTTTAAAAAAAGTGATTTAAAAAATATAGATTTGAAAAGAAACAGAACCAAATTTGACATAAAAAGAAAAAAAAAACAAATCATAAGGGATGAAATTGAAAAACAATTTCAATTAAGAAAAAGATAAGAATAACTAAAAATAACAATAAAAAAATGAGGACCATATTTGATATAAAAATAAAATGTCAAGGGATGAAATCCAAAGACAAATTAATTCAATAAATGATTCAAGACAAAAAAAAACATCACAATTAAAAGAATAAGGACCAAATCTAATATAAAAACAAAGTGTAAAGGGATGCAATTAAAAAAATCATTAACTTAATAAATGATCCAAGATCAAATACATTGCAATTAAAAGAATGAGGATCAAATCTGATATAAAAATAAAATATTAAGGGATGAAATTGAGAAAACAAATTAACTCAATAACTGATTCAAGACCAAATACATTGTAATCAAAAAAATAAGTATCTAATTTAACTTAACAAATAAATAACTAGACTTTTTTTGTTTTTTTGCGAAGACCAACATGTTTTTCTAGATGGAGAGAGGGAAAAGAGGAATGAAGGGAAAAACTCCTTGCTGGCGCTCCTCCACATTCTATCGGCGAACATGCACCTCACCACCGTGCCGAAGGTGGTGAGACATATCGAATACAGCCCCGGACAACAACATTCAGTGTTGTATGGGCGCTAGCAGCCTTTTGAATTTAAAATTAATTTATATATATTAAAATAACAAATCACCTCTAACCCCATAAAAGAATTACAAAAAAACCATAGTAAAAAATCTAAAATGACCTTGAATCCATAGTAGAGAGACCTTATTTTTTAGGGACATTTAAGCAATTGACATGCACAAACCAATAGAAAAAACCCGAAAAGCCTCTGAACCAAAAGGAATTTTTTTTTTATGGGTTATTGGTAATTATACTATAGAAAAAACATGAAATTATTACTTAACACCCTTTTTAATGTAATTATTGACAAGTCCCATGAAAAAAACACATCTACCCCTAAAGCTAACCTTGCTCACCAAGGAAAAAATCAGCCTTTCATCATGGATTCACGCAGTAAAAAGCTGGTGCCTTTTAGTTTATAGTTAATTGGAAGGATGTGAATACATACTATGCTAGGTCATATAAGTCAACAACAACTAAATAAATTAACCAAGGATGGTTTATTGAAAAATATTAACAAAGTAAATTTGTTTACTTATAAGTATTGTCTAACTGAAAAAAGTATAAGAAAATCAATTAGAAAAGGTACAAGGGCTGAATTTTCATTGCAATTAATTCATTTTGACATCATGGTCCAATAAATATATGGGCAAGGAATAGGGCAATTTATTTCATTATATTTATAGATGATTTTAGTTGGTATGATTATATCTTTTTAATATCTCATAAATTTAAAACTCTAAGTTACTCTATAAAATATATTTAAGAATCAATTAAATAAGAAAATAAAAGCATTAAAAAACTATTCAAGAATGTAAATATTTATCTGATTAATTTGGAGATTTATGTCATGAAAAAAGAATAGAATGACAATTGACTATTTCTTAAACACAATAACAAAATGATGATACAGGAAAAAAGAAAAAAAATAGAACCCTTCCTGATATGATTAGGTCCATGATGACACAAACAAAATTTCCAATCACATATTAAAGTGATGCATTATCGTGCGCCTATTAAGTCCCTCACAACTTTTTCAAGAGTTATAGACAAAACATAAACCTAAGTATTTTGAAACTTTAGAGTTGTGCTATTTATATTCATCATTCTTCCCATAAAGATGAAAAATTAGGTACTAGAAAGAAGAAATATATCTTTATAAGATATTTTGAATAGTTAAAAGGACATGTATTCATAGATGAACAAGAAATTGCTTCTGCTAAATAGACTCTACTGGATTCACTTCCAAGTGGGAGAAATTTGAGAGATAATAAATTAGTGAATCCATCGATGGTTGCTGGTTCAAGCAGGAGTAGCAATAAAATTGATTTGTCGACGTACCAATCTCAACTACTATGAAAAAGTCACAATGTCACTCCTCATCATTATTATGAAGTTGAAAGGTAAGCTTTTATAGTTATTACGTATGGTTAGAAGGAGCCATTAACCTGCCCAGCTAAGATGCCATGGCAGCTAAGAGGTATGCACAACATGAAAGTAACTCTCTCTTTCACAAGAGTTGTACATTTGGAAAAATCTTGAGCAATTTAATATGATAGATTTACAAAATCATAAACACTTCTATTTTAAAGGGCGAAGCCTTGGGTCAAAAACTATGTCCCAAGACTCCACAAAAAAAAAAAATAATAAAAAGAGCAAATGTGCGAAGTTCCTTATGCTAGTGCATTTGAAAGTTTGATATGCTATGATGTATACAAGCATGATATTTGTTATGCCATTGGTCTAGTAACTAGATATCAATCTGACCCAGGACAAGCACATTGAAAAACAGTGAAGAGAATACTCAAGTGTCTAGAAAGCATTATTTATCATGTTATCAAGGAAAAGATCTGCATTTGAAAAGCTATACTAATGTTGATTTGGAGGAAATTTAAATGATCGATATCCACACATCAACTCCATGTTCACGCACATCAATTTTCTTTACCATAGCTACCAGGGTTCAGATTCTTCAAGATAAGGTAAAGTTAATAAAATTTGCATTTGAGAGATTGAGACAGATGCAGAGCGACGCGGAGATACAAAATAACACATCTTATCTGATCATACAAGTTCACAAAGACATGTTTCCAACAACAGAACAATTTAACATGCAGCATCTGGAAGCTTTGAAAAATATTAGATTATAACTTGTTCAAACATCATTTCTTCCAAATTTCCATTCAAATCAAGTCAATAGCATACATCCCATGTCATTTGAAGGGAAGTTTACATAATCATGCACCACTTGCGTATAAACGGGTCCACTCCTTAGCTGCAGAGTTCAACAGTAGTTTGCAATAAAATATCAGGACTAAACCAACACGCCTGTTAGCGTTGTTATTATAAAGCTTGAGGAAAGTAAATTCCAGAGAAACTGGCATGAACTTAATAATTGGAAATATCAACATTACCTGTCTCAACAGCTTCTACCTCGTTCGTTTTCCAATGCTTTGCAATGTTCTCAGAAAGTGGATCGTCGGGGTTTGGGGCGCTAAGAAGTGCTTGGATGCTATCAAACCCAACATTAGAAAATTAAATACTCTCATGTCTAGCATATCAAATATCTCTTCCTATAAAACTCATTTCATATTTTCCCCTCACAGTGGCAGTTAATTCTTCAGTGGAAATGGAGTGGGAAAAGAAATAGTAAAAGTAAAAGTACGTTAAAATCTTTTAATGTTTAGTTCATCAGTCCCTAAATTGATAGGGATCAGTTGATCAATCAATCAAAACATGAGTGCTTACTACCACAAGTTTCAACATGGGGTTAATCTCAATAAAAAGCTTGACAATATTAAATTGCAGCTCATAGTACCTCAAAAGTACGGTTCGTATCTGAAGAGCAGGACTCCATTTGTCTTTCAGAATGTCAAGGCATATCCTTCCAAGCTACATAAGAAACTTGCAGTGTTGGAGAAACGAAATAACAAGTCTTAAACCTAAAAAAGAGAGAAGCAGGGGTAATAGGGCCTACCTTATCGATGTTAGGATGGTATATTTTCGTCAGAAATCGAACCTGTAACAGAGTAATAATAATAAGAAAAACAGGAAAAAATGCTGCAGCAAATTATGATAAACAAGTTACAGTTGAGAACTCCTGGCATAAACAGACATTGCTTAAGAATGTGCATCAACAAAAGATTGGAGATACATGCAGAGTGTGACAGTCTGCAGGTACCAAAAGAAGCAGTATATGATGACTTTTGTAAACTAGACCATGTTAAGATAAGCAGGCAATACTAAAAGTCTAAAATTGCCTGATTTGTATGGTTTCACGTTGAATTCAAAACTACACCACTAACCAATTCAATTACATTGACTAGGCTAAGATGCTAGAGAAATGTTTAAACTACAAGTAAAAAAAATGCTTCACTTGTTTGAAAAATTTACTGTCCATATAGGCCAGGTCACTCAGGTCTGAATTATATCAACTTATTAATAGATAACAATGGTTGTTCCCAGCGTATCTCCATTTTTGGGTTTCACAAGGGTCAAAACACGCATAACAGACCAAGCAAACCTCATGTAGACATGTTTATTACAAAATCCACATGCTATTATTCCACCCAAATAATTAACGGGGGGTCGACCAACCTAATAAGTTATCCCAACACTATGCTTATTCAACCCAAAATGTTGTTTTCCAAGTCTAACCACCCTGATCCTAAATTTTAAGAATCTATGACAAACACTTCGGAACAATGGATATAGTGCTATATCCCCTACCATCTATTTACAAAATGTGTTTAAGAGGATAAAATAAAAGAAGACGAGACATCTGGATAAATCAAGCACCAAACAACTAAGAAATGCATTAAAATATTTCAAAATATATGCAAATTCAATATTATGAGAAAAAAAAGTGAGACAAAAACAAATCCCCAAGACTAAGTGCTACACATTCTAAACTCTAGCAAAAACAAATTCTCATTTATTTGTAATTCAGCATCCAATATAACATAAAAGTGAGATTTTGGGAAAGCATCACAATGGAAAAACCAACTTGAGGTACCTTTGGTGCGGCCATCGGATATTCTTCAGGCAGAAATAATTCCAGCTTGAAAACCCCTCCTAAACAAAGAACACAACCAAGGCACACATCAAAACAGGCATGCAAAATAATTGCAAGGAAAGGAGATTAACATGATATGGAGGAAAATAAGATTTTCTTTCCAAAACATTTTAAACAGTTTAGTGGACCAA
>Ga0307513_10000153_pt1 | contig 98103 bp, 100 predicted proteins | sample 15_EM_MG_FD_202174 | JGI IMG/M metagenome (GOLD analysis project Ga0307513, IMG submission 202174) | Populus trichocarpa ectomycorrhiza microbial communities from riparian zone in the Pacific Northwest, United States - 15_EM | ecosystem: Host-associated > Plants > Roots > Unclassified | place...
CGGAAACAGGGGTGATCCTGGAGTCCGAATTTTGTATGTGACTTAGATAAGCACGGATTTTGTACCATACAAAACTCCGACTCCAGGATCACCCCTGTTTCCGGATACTTCTTGCCTGGGACAAGTACGGTACTGGCAGGGTATTATTGGGATAGCTGGGATAGGATTTGTTATATGTTGAATCACGGTACTGTGCATTACTGTATCACCACCGAGCGGCGGGCTTATATAAGCTAGTCTACGATCATACCGTACTCGAGCAAGTGTCGTTGCGTGCAGTATGGTGTCGGTATGCAGCGCTCACTCGCGGGACGGAGTCGGAGTTTCTAATCCACCGACTCCTGCCGATTTTCCCGCGAATAGCCATGTTGCACATACCAGTGGCACGGCGCTAGGCTAACGCTGGGAGTGCGGGTTTTTGTTGGATGAAGTATCACAGGAGTTGTGGGCTGGCCATGTGAGGTTTTGTATTATACTAATGATATATCTTGCTATGTAGCTACGGTAAATGATTTTTAAGGTATCTGCAATTACCCTCCGCTTGTCTCTCTGCGATGAACTTCGAAAGGGCCTGGGGGATAAACTACTTCCCGGACCCCCGCCACATCTCGCGAGGAAGGGAACAAGGAATTTACAACTCAAACAACTCCGTCAATATCTTCATGGTATCCTCCGGCTTCGTGACTGAATGACCGATAGTTCTTGAATCCTCATAGATCTCATAGTCATTCCCGCCTTTGCCAACAAATCAGCTCCTATCCACCGCCACCACTACCACCACTACGGAATTAGGGAGGAGGGGCATACCTTTGTAAGTCTTATCTCCAAAAAAGTGAATCTGCGAAAACACACCCTCTTTCTCAACGTGCTGGAGGCAATAGGTCTTATCCCACCCGGTAGGAAATACGTCGAAAGAGATTTGTCCACCAATGCTGTACGTCAGTCCGTAGTCTGCAAAATTCTTCTTGAGCGCTTCGACAAAGTCCCGGCGGACGTTGTGAGTTTTGTCGTAGGCTTCGTAATCGTGGCGTTCTTGGATTCTGTTTTCCCGTTCGCTAGATTAGTGATCCGGGAGGTGAAGAGGAGGAGGAGGGGATATACGAAGCATTACGCCCAATGGGGGAAACGTTGATCATCCCGTTGCGGAATTCAATGAATGTTCCGCTACAATAAAACTTGTTAGCCGTCTAATCTAGTCCATTACTTGGAGGGGGAGGAGCGAGACCAACCGCTTAAGCGGAATATCCAAATCCGCAATATAATGTAAGATAAAGTTCGCCATCTTCTTATACTTCTCCTCGCCCAGCCAGGAGATGAAGCTACTACTAGGCAGGGCTTCTCCAAGTTTATACGCGGTGAGGCCGTTCTCGGCGAAGCAATAGTCGAATATGTCGATCACTGTAGCGCTCATCCATCCGCTCAATCAGATACCGATTCATGACAGTAAGGAGGGCGGGGTAGACAAATACCATTCAATCCGTTAACACCCAGCTGCTCCTGCTGCTTCACAAGATCACTTCCGCCAACAAATCCAATAGCTACCTTTGTTCTGAGCTTTTGTAGGAGGGCTAACATTTCTGGACTCACGGTCTGCACATCCCATAATCATTATTGGCTACCTCCATCTTGATTTTTGGAATTGAGTTTTTTCGTTTCGTTTTGTTTTGAAACAAAAGTGCGGGGAAAAAAAGGTCATAGCTCAACTCACCCTTCTAGCTGGAGTAAGCGTTCCATCAACGTCAAAAAGGCAGATGGTATTGGCGATAGGACGCTGGGTTAAAGGTGGGAATTGGGAAGCAGCTGCGGACATTTTGGAGTTGCAATTGAGTTTTTTTTATGGTGCGTTCTTGATGGGGGGTGTAAGGAAGGAAGGAGGAGGAGAGGCGAAGGTCTTTTACGAGTTTTACTGCTTGGTTGGTTGGGTGAGCTGGTTGGGCCTGTTAGGGTAGCTGAAAAGGAAAAGCGCGAGTGGTGTGGAAAGAAGCATCAGGGGCTCGCAGGGTTCGGTCCTTGGCGCGGGGGTTGCGGAGCTTTCAGAAACCAATACCAGTAACTTAACTTGACTTTTATATCGGTATCGTAATAATAATATTATTATTATTATGATACTGTATTCTTACAAGTTGCTCTTCCTGAAGCTTGTGATATCGTAAATTGTACAATGAATAAAGAACGCCATATATACAAGCATAACCCATACCAGAGGGCCCTGCAGAGATGCCCACTACTCCTTCATTCGCCGTGCCTTTAGTCTATGAATATGGTATAGCTCGCAACGCCTCACCACACTTTATCTCCCTCCATTCACAGAGAATAATATCTGAGGCTTACGGCGAGCCAAGTCAAGTATTGTCTGTGCAAAGAGTGAGTTTGCCCAGGCAAACCAGCTTCCTACACTACCACGTCAGTCCTGCTGCAATTAAGTTGTAGGATGGAAGCCACATACTTGTATAATCCTTCACTCTCCGGACATTAACGCTCTCGTGCACAAGCCCAAGCGGCGACGCCTTCAGCACCATCCCAAGAAGAGCCAAGATTTCATCATCGTCGTCGGTCGTCAAGATTTCAATCAATAAGCTGATCGGCCAAGCATGTGTGATGCCAATATGTGGACCTCCGATACCCTTAAACTCAGTCCCAGCCAGGAAATAAGGATTGCCTTCTCGGGAGAGAACCATCTTTCGAGTGTTTTGGTATGTTTGGTTCTTGACGTCAACAAAGCCAAGCACCGGCAGTGCGAGTAGGGACGGAAGATTTGCGTCATCCATGATAATGTGCGAACCATACCCGTCGACTTCATATGCAAAGACTTTTCCGAAAATTGGGTGTGTAACAACGCCATGCTTCCAAACACCGGCTTCGATCGCTTCGCCCTTCTTTCGAACGAAATTTGCTAGCTCTATTTGCCTGACCTTCTTTAGGATCTCCGCTGTTCGCTTGAGCTCCACAGCCAACATGGCGTTTCCGGGGATGAAAAATTGCATGATTGCGGCATCGTCGCTGGGCCTGAAGGCAGATCTGACCAAGTTGGTGTTATGGTTAATAGGATTGCCGATACCACGCAGGTTTAAAGTCTCTGTTCCAAGAGTGGTCTTCCTTTGGAAAGTATAGACCTGATCTTGTACCGAGCCAGTGTCACCGAAAGAAGAGACCTGCTGCTCCTCAATCAATGCCATTACATTATCCACTGCCGACAGCCATTTCTCCCCGACGAAAGAGAGATCGCCAGTATGATTGTAGTATTGATTTCCAAGAGAAAGGAAAGAGGCCAGTGAGTCAATCTCGTATTTGCATTCAAACACTACGGTGTTATCATAAACCGGGTGAACAGTATCGTCCTGGCCATTGGAAGTCCTAGAATGCCCGTCAGTAGTCTATCCAACCACACTCGTCACCAAAGATCCACTCACGGTGTAAGTCCACTAGCTTTTGGAGGTTGAAATGCATTACAATAAGGAGACCGCAGCACGAAATCCGCCTATCATACCGGGGCAAAAGTCAGCACTCCAGCCTTCCAAACAAACGATTCCCTCAAGAAGCACAAAATACCTGAGTATTAATAGCCCCCAAAATCAAATTCCTCAATGCCTCATCATCCTTCGCGAGCAACTGATACTGCGCCAACTGATTTGTACTATCCCTCAACCACTGAGCGTCGATATCCCCCGTGACAATAAAGCTCTGCTTATCAGCAACCTTGTCGGCATTCAAATGCCACCTAACCGTCGTATCCAGTGTATTCGGGAAGCAATTCTCGAAAAGCCTAGCCAGGTCCTTGTCCCTGATTCTCGCGTTCATCTCCTCGATCAATGATTCCACGGCTGGGGAGCTGTAGAGTCTGCATTCCCTCACGGGTCGCTGGAATGGCAGCTGGTATTTCCCCGTGCTGTACGGCGGGTGAAGGCGCGTTGCGTAGTCTCGGTAATCTGGACATGCCTGGCGGCGGGATGGGGATTGCTGCTGCTGGGAGCGGTAGAGTGCGTCTTGTCGGTTGGCTTCCGATTCTCCTGTTAGGAAGAGGAAGGATAGTAGTAACGTGGCAGCGCCGATCATGACGGTGAGTTTCCAGTTGGAAAAGAGGAATTCTGAGAAGGTTTGTGGCGGTGGGTGTTTGCTTTTCTTATCGTCTATGGGGGACCTACGGGCGCGAGATGCCGGTGGGGACGGAGGTCTGTAGGTTGACGGGGAGGAAACGGCGTATGCTGAACTTGGTAGTGAGGGTGGTGGTGGCGGCGGTGACGGTGGCGGTTGAGCTTCGGTAGAGCTGTTTTCTATTGGGGGGGAACTGCCAGCAGATGCTGTAGCGATGATAGGATTATGGTGGTCAGAGATGGGAGGAGGAGCAACCTTGACGCGAGGGGCGCGTTGATGAACCATTCAGAAACAGGATACAGGAGGGCAGCACGGGACCTAGATACCGTGACCTAACTTAAGCTCAAGCCAAGGCGTTAGTGAAGAGATCAAAAGCAGAATACCGGTATGGACACAAAGGGACAAGCAGGAACAAGTGAGACAAACTATTATTCCTTTCTGCGCTTGTACTCGAGTACGAGTACTAATAGTAGAGAAGTATGGGTTGATTGGCAGCCGCCAGCCCGTGCCAACCTTACAACCGAAAATCATCATCGCGGATGATCGTTCTAGTCTCGTACTCAAGTACCGTATAGTACCGATAGGCCACCTCCGGACCAGCACCGATATTGCAAGCACACAAGTATCCGAGGTATGGGATAAGAAAGAAAGGCTTAGTATTTGGTTCCGTCTTCTACCCCCAAATAGGGACCCATATCCCATAAAAGTGATATTAATAGCGGCTCATACCCTATGCTCACCCCACATTTTCGCTGAATACAGTACCCGTGGTCTGATTAACCCTCCATCGTCATATTGCCTGCCATATGGCACTTTAGTGACTTTACCCATCCGTGAGGGTCAGGAACTCTTATTCGGGCTTCTTTGCGGGTTTTTTTTCGTCCTACCGTCTACCCCCTCCTGACATGGGCGTTGGGTCAAACAAGTTCTTATGAGCACATCATCCTTTCCAAACTTTGGCATGGGTAAGCTCTAGTAGCAAGGGTCGCGGAGAAGGAAAAAATCGGATAAACTACAGTATGATACTCGGGTGCGATCCACGTGATCATAGACTCTCGGCCTTTACTCAATCTACAGTGGCCAGGTGCTCAGTCTGGAATTTTGAAGGGGTTTTTTTCCCCTGAGCTAACTGACAGGATACGGTATCTCGGGTGTGAGAGCCCGTAGTGTTACTAAATCGCAAAAGCTTCACCGAGACAATCCAATCTGCAAGAAACCAACTGTCGCCTGTATGGTACTGTACTGCATCGCCAAATCTCGTTCTTTCCTTCTTTCCTCCCTTTCTCCCTTACATCGCCGGACCTAGCATTCCAACAACGGGGACCTTTCCAAGAAAGTGTCATGACTAGTCTCGCTATCCATAGCTACAGTACCTTACAGCCGTGGTGAGGGAGCAATGTGCCATGGCGCACTAGTAATATATTATACGAGCACTCGGGAGATTATTGAGAACTATTTCTACTGATCTCTACAACTATCTTCAGAGACAAGGGTTGCGTTTTTCGATTTTTAATGACCTCCCCCGAGTACCTAACTTACCTACCTTCGGTGACTTGGGCGTAGTGCAAGAAAAAGCCCTATAAATCGGTAATCGAGCTTCCCTCTCTCTTACCCACGCATACATAATATCATAATATTATCTACATAGTATCAAGGAGTGGGATCGGACTTTAACCTTTTATCGGGTATTGCGTAATCAGGACCTTCTGGTTGGGCAGTGTTTCGTAACCTACGCCTGTATGATAGTGGAATGCCTAGGCTGTGGTCTGTCTGTGTGCAGTACTAATATTCCTACGCGCAGCTGTGCCATAGCCAGCGTGGGTATTTAGCAGTGATTTCTTTGCCTCCCCCCATCACTTTCTGCTCTCTCTAAACAATCAATTAATACTGTCTTCCTCTCAACCTATCTAGCCATCACGACATAAAATCGTCGCACACACCAACGGTCGCTATTTTCAAATCATTGAAGGTCACTCGGTAAGGTCCTTCTCAGCTAATCGACCTATCATATTCTGCTCTGATGCATACCCGCGCATTCCAAAAAGCTACCCAGACTTGGAGTTTCCTAAGCCAAGACTACACCAAGACCCCCAGATGCTTTGGAATATTCTGCAGGAATATCATACTAGGGAGCTAATGTAGGAAAATCCTCTAAGATCAATTCTGGTAAACGCACTAAAGATACTATGTCTTTCAAGTACTTCTAGAAACAAAACCCAGGTACAAATCAGCTCCACAAAACAAAAAACAAACACGGGGCCCAAAATTGAAGAACCCAGTCTTCCCAATGTACCATAAGACACCCACAATTAGCAGACAATGCATGCGGGTTGGCGGCGGCGATTTTTCAACTGACGTTGCTTCTGTTGCACTTTCTTATTGAAACGCTTGGTATCCTCCCTCCTCAACTTCTCCAAATCGTTAGTCGCCTTCTTAAGCCCTTCAACCTCCTTCTTGTGCTGCTTCTTCAAGAGCTCCATCTCCTTCTTACTGTCGTTGGCCTTCATTTCAGTCCTAAGCGCTGCCACCTCCTCTTGATTTTTCTTCTTGATATCTTCTATCTCGCTCGTAAGGAATCTCCCGGCAGAGGTATTTGACAGGCTACCGTTCTGATCCAGTTCCTCCTGGAGCTGTAGGACAATCGTGTCTTTCTGAATGAACGACTCCGCTATCTTCCTCGCCGAGGTCGTGAAGTCAGGGCCTCGGTGTCGTATGACCTGTGCCCCACGAGAGACTAGACTGCCCCAGAAAGTCTCCTTACTTTTCAGCTCCTCTTCGCGTCTTCGACCTTCCTCTTCGTCTACTTTATCCCACATTGTTGTGCAGAGTATGACATTGCTGAAGTTCTTCTCGCCGCAGAGTTCTCGAAACATTCGCAAATTCTTCATGTTTGAGCCTTCCATGCGTGTGTCGACTATTCGGTGGAAATATACAATTCCAGAGAGATGCTTGCGTTCATTGTTGGTTTGTTGGACCCAGTTGGCGATGGTGGATAGTATGTCAGTGTCAGATCGATGGGTGTCGTCAAAGCCGGGTGTGTCGATAAGTCGCACTTCCCGACCATTGATATTTGTAATTGCAGTTTGGATATCTTGTGTACCTACAGTCCCGTTAGAAGAAGAGTCTTTCAAGTAGATGAAGGGGAATGTTGTGGAGAGGAATACTTACAAGCTTCAAGGCCATGGCCCACAGTAAGCCCCCTCCCTGTAACGGCATTGACGAAGCTCGTCTTCCCTGTCCCAGTCTTCCCCATAACTGCGATTAGTACAGGCGGCTGGGATTTCACCGGGGGGCACAGATCGTTCGTTCCACTGCTGAGTGCCAGGCTAAGCTCCTCCATTTCTTTCTCTTGGCTTAGATACCCGCTGCCCTTGGTGCCCGACCCCTCATCAGGTGCCGGCGAAGGTAAGCCTGAGTGTATAAAATCATCCTCCAGGGAGTTCGGCCTTCCGCCTTCTCTCCATTCATAGGTAGCAAGACTTCCATGGCTAGAATGCGCCGATAGTGGAGTCTGTGGTTCCGTGAGATAGTCACCACTGCTCGGGAAAACCTCAGTCTCATCGATAATCTGCACCCACAAAACTAGGCCAGACATACCTCTCTACATTCTCAATCCCATCACTTCCGTTGGTCCCGCTCATATCCTCTTCTGCTTTTTCTTCTCTCTCTCCTCCCTCGTTCTCTCTCTTGGTGATTTCCTGATCCATTTCTTGCTGTTCTTCCTCCCCTTCCACACCACTCTTAATAGCTTTTTTTGCCATTGCGAAAGGTTGCTGCTTCTCAAGCGCTGTACTTAGGCGCCCCAAGCTATGGGCGGTAAATCACCCCACCAAGGCCTAAACACACACCAAAGTAGGAGAAAAAGAAAATAGTGTAGCCCTTGCTCCCTCACGGTCCGGGCGGTAACGATACTATCGAAACAAGGCACTTGTCCTTCCCGCCTCTTATGAATTGTGTGGGAGACAGCTTTAAGGCTGACCATATTTACTTGGATGAAATGAGATCTGCTGACCGATCAGTTTATCTTGGTTGGCCGCTACAGTGGTGACAATTGAGGCCGCATTAGGAACGCAGTAGGTAAGTAGGCAAGGAGCACGGATACCTGCTAGTTGCACTAAATCGGGGGGCTTCCTCTCAGGGAGGGAGATCTTTGTCCCTTCCGGCGCGCAAGTGCAATACCATCCGGGAGGGGACTACTGATAGCGGGAGGCGCCAAGAATCGTATCGTGCCTAAGCGCGTAGTCTGCTGGGCCGGTGAGTTGTGCCTACAAGCAATACCCCCCCACTGTGGCTACCCTACCGTACACCCGCGGTAACTGGCAGCTGTGCTACCCTTTCAAACAAAAAATATAGTCCACGGGCCGGGGGCCTTACAGTACCAGCCTAGGCCAAGTGCAACACCGGAATGCGGGGGACTATACAGTGGGGCTTTCAACAAAAAAGTGCACGCATAGTGTATAGTGCAGCGAACGGGTGGTGGGCTGCGGGGCTAGGTGGAGAGCGTTTGTTATACGCCAGCGCCACCAGGCTCTGGACCGCGTGCGGCTCGATACTTCAAGACCGCTGACAGGTCCCCCTCGCCGATAGGCTGTATCAGTGGTGCTGTCATTGCCATCACAACTGCTGGTGTGCGGTAGGGTGGGTTCGGTCTGGAGCTCAGCAAGAGTGAGTGTCTGTGATGGTATTGATCTAGGGTTTTTCTGCAGGGAAAAGATTACAATGAGTCATCTATGATACTGTATCAATTGAGCAGTCTCCTTATTGTGGGCCTGGTCCGTTGTTGACCGCTGTGGGGTACTAAAGGGTGTGCTGGACTGGATGGGGTGATATCTCTTCGACAATGCCTTGAGAACAGTGCTGTTGGTGTGATCGTTGGAAGCTAGTTTGCTGTTTCCGGATCATGGGGGGTCACTCGTTGGAGTCGTTATCTGCCAATCAACCGGCCATACTCTACTCTGATGCAGTGTATCTACGTGTTCCAAAAAGCTATCCGGTGTTGGGATTTCGTAAGCCGAAACCTTCTCAAGCCTTCCGGAGGTTTTGGAATATGCCGTAGGTATATCATACTCGAGAAGTAAAGTAGGAAAATTTCCAAAATCAATTCTGGTCAAGGCCCTGAGATACTGTTTCTCTCAAATGGTTCTAGAGACAAAAATCTGGCACAAATCAACTTCGCAAAACAAAAAACACGGAGCCCAAAATTGAAGAATCTAGATCCTTCCAAATGTATAATAGGGGCCCACAATCAGCATATAATGCAAGGTCCGCCTTGGTGGTGGTGGTGGTGGTGGTGGTGGTGTTGATCTTGTATATGTTGCGCTTGTTGATGGAAACGGGCCTCAGCCTCCGCCCTCAACCACTCCGCCTTTTCGGCTGCCTCCCTAAGCGCTGCCACCTCCCTCTCTTTTTGCTCCCTCACGCGCTCAATCTCTCTCTTGCGCTCAATCTCTTTCCTACGGTCATTGGCCTCCTTCTCAGCCCTAAGTGCTTCCATCTCCTCCTGCTGTTTCTTCTTGATATCTTCTATCTCTCTCGTAAGGAATCTCCCGGCAGAGGTATTTGACAGGCTACCGTTCTGATCCAGTTCCTCCTGGAGCTGTAGGACAATCGTGTCCTTCTGAATGAACGACTCTGCTATCTTCCTCGCCGAGGCCGTGAAGTCAGGGCCTCGGTGCCGCATGACTTGTGCTCCACGAGAGACTAGATTGCCCCAGAAAGTCTCCTTACTTTTCAGCTCCTCTTCGCGCCTCCGGCCTTCCTCTTCGTCTACTTTATCCCACATAGTTGTGCAGAGTATGACATTTTTGAAGTTCTTCTCACCGCAGAGTTCTCGGAACATTCGCAAATTCTTCATGTTTGAGCCTTCCATGCGTGTGTCGACTATTCGGTGGAAATATACAATCCCAGAGAGATGCTTGCGTTCATTGTTGGTTTGTTGAACCCAGTTGGCGATGGTGGATAGTATGTCAGTGTCAGATCGATGGGTGTCGTCAAAGCCGGGTGTGTCGATAAGCTGCACTTCCCGACCATTGATAGTTGTAATTGCAGTTTGGATATCTTGGGTACCTACGGTCCCGTTAGAAAGAGGGTCTTCCAAGCACATGAAGGGGAATGCTGTCGAGAGGGAATACTCACAAGCTTCAAGGCCATGTCCCACAGTAAGCCCCTTCCCGGTAACGGCATTGACGAAGCTCGTCTTCCCTGTCCCCGTCTTCCCCATAACTGCGATCAGTACAGGCGGCTGGGGGTTCACCAGATGGTCGCCACTATTCGAAAAAAAATCAGTCTCATCCACAGTCTACGTCCACAAAACTAAGCCAAACATACTTCTCTGCATCCTCAAGCCAATCACCGGAGTAAATTCCACCCATATCCTTTTTTATTTCTCCTTTCTCTCCTCGTTCTCTCTCTTGGTGCTGTTCTGATCTATTTCTTGCTGCTTCTCCTCTCCTTCCAAACTCTTAATAACGTTTTCCGTGAATTCAAAAGGTCGCTGCTTCTCAAGCTCTGTACTTAGGCACCCCAAGCTACCGGTATGGGTTATAAGTCATTCCATCAAGGCTTAAATATACACCAAAGTAGGAGAAAAAGGAAAGAGTGTAGTTCTTGTTCCCCGGCTATCCGGACGGCAACTATACGACCGAAGCAAGGCGCTTATCCCTCCCGCCTCTTATCGATTGTGCGGCAGAACTTTAAGGCCCACCGCATTTGCTTGGGTGAAATGAGACCTGCCAACCGAGCAGTTTGGCTTCGTTGGCTGATACATTGGTGGCTATTGAGGCCGTATTAGGGACATAGCAGATAGGTAGACAAGGGGCACTATACAGGTACATACTAGTTGAGCCAAATGAGAGGGCTTCCTCTCAGGGAGGGAGATCCTTGTCCCTTCCGGCGAGGAACTCTGATACCGGGCGGGAAGAGGCTGCTGATACTAGCAGGCATCAAACACCTCATCATGCCTAAGTACGCAGCCTGCTGCGTGGATAAGTTACTTGTGCCTTCAAGCCATAACCCCCTCTCACTGCGGCTATCCTACCGCATACGTGCAATAACCCGCAACCGCACCATCCCCTCAAGCAGAAAAATATATCCCGGGAGCTGGGGGCCTTAAAGTACCCGCCTAGGGCGAACTTGGCACTCAAATGCAAGGTACTGCTCATCACACCGCATTGTAGGCCTTAATCAAGAGAACCAACAAATATTTCTAGAGATCTAAATTTACTACAATAAACCGGGTTAAAACCCAGATTTAATATGTAGGAGAGTGTGGGATTTTCTTTTTCCCGCCCTACCCTCCATCCCCCAAATTTTCATGGATCGTCAGGGCTTTCTAAAATAGTGATATGAATAGCAGTTAATTGATAGTGTGCTGTGTTATACCCTGGGCCATAAAAACCATTCGACCAAGCCGTGTTGTATGCACAGTACCTTTCCGAGCACAATGCAGTGTGCACTATCTCTGAAATGAAATGAAAAGAAAAGAAAGAGAAAGGTACTGCAGCCCCATCTTTCTAAGGGCAGATATTTTCACTTCCTCAGGGGCCGAATACGATGCTAGTACAGTACCTTACTTGAAAATTATATCACATACGGGCCACCAATAGCGGTTGACTATAGCCTAGTGCATAACATTGGAGGTCACTCGTCCCGCTTCCTCGAGCGACGTCCACTCACCACTCACCAAGTCCCAACAAACCCCCCCCCCCACCCCCCGAAAGCCAAAAACGTCTCATAGGCCATCATCTGTACACGCAACTCTGCAGCAGTGGCAGTAGCAAAATACAATAAAAGAGCTCAAATAGATAGATAAATTGTACCAAGTGAGCACTCTGAAATAGCGGTAGCTTAAGCGTTCATTTCCCAAGATGGGATAGCAGTTACTACTGGCATAAGCCCCCACCGCCTCCCGGGAGGGCTTTCGGCAAAAAAAGTGTACGCATTGTGTATAGTATAACTAACAGGCCGCGAGCTGCGGGGCTGCATGGAGAGCATTTGTATGCACCACTACCGCCGCCCGGCTCAACGCATGGTGCGGCTCTATGCTTCAGGAACGCTTGCGGGTTCCCCTCACTAAAGGCCTGTATCAGTGGTGCTGGCTTTGCCATCACAATTGCTAGTGTGCGATAGGGTGAGTTCTGTCTGCAGCTCAGAAAGAGTGAGTATTTGTGATGGTATTAGTATAGAGGTTTTTCTGCAGGGTAAATATTACGATAAGTTATCTATTGTATCACGTGGGGAATCTTCTTCTTATCATGGGCTTGTTTTGTTGCTGTTGACCACTATGGGGCACTGTAAGGGGTAGGCTAGGCTGGGTGAGATATCCCTTCGATAATGCCTTGAGAACAGTGCTGTTGGTGTGATTGTTGGAAGCTGGTTTGCTACTTCCAGATCATGGTAGGTCACTCGCCGGATCGTTATCTACTAATCAATCTATCAAACCGTCTCATGACATGCCGCAGGTATATCATGTTCGGGAACTAGAGGAGGCAAAATTTCCAAGATAGTGCGGTTGAGGCATTAAGGACACTGTATCTCGAGTGATTCCACAGACAAAAAGTCTGTAACAAATCAATTTCATGGTCTCTGAACACAAACAGAACAAAAAAACAAACACTGGGCCCAAAATTGAAGAATCGAGCATTCACAATCTACCGTAGGCGCCCACGATCAGCAGACAATGCATTTGGGGTGGTCGCCCAGCTGGTGTTGCATATTTTGCAATTCTTCGCGGAAGCGCCTCGCATTCTCAGCCCTCAACTTCTCCAAGTCATCAGTTGCCCTCCTCAGCCCCTCATCCCCTTCTCGAAATACTCCTTCAAGGTTGCCCAGCTGGAGTCCTACACCCCCCAATCGGTCGTTGAAGCGTTTCGCATCTTCGGCCCTCAACTTCTCCAAATCTTCTAATCTTTCGTGGAAGCGTCTTGCATCCTCGGCCCTCGACTTCTCCAAATCATCGTTCACCCTTTTCAGCCCCTCAATCTCCTTCTCGTAATACTCCTTCAAGAGCTCGACCTCCCTCTTATCGCTAGCCTCGGGCCTCAACTTCTCCAAATCCTCTTTCGCCTTCCGAAGCCCCTCAATCTCCTTCTCGTAATACTCCTTCAAGAGCTCGATCTCCGCCTTATCGCCACTGGCCTTCATCTCCTCCCTAAGTGCTTCCATCTCCTCCTGATATTTCCTCTTCATATCTTCTATCTCGCTAGTCAGGGCTCTCCCGGCAGAGGTATCTGACAGGCTACCATTCCTGTCCAGTTCTTGCTGGAGCTGTAGGACAATCGTGTCCTTCTGAATGAACGACTCCGCTATCTTCCTCGCCGAGGTCGTGAGGTCCCCTTGGTGCCGCACGACTTGTGCTCCACGGGAGATTAGACTACCCCAGAAAGTCTCCTTACTTTTCAGCTCCTCTTCGCGCCTTTGACCGTCCTCTTCGCTGACTTTTCCCCACATTGTTGTGCAGAGTATGACATTGCCGAAGTTCTCCTCGCCGCAGAGTTCTCGGAACATTCGCAGATTCTTCATGTGTGAGCCTTCCATGCGTGTGTCGGCTATTCGGTGGAGATATATTATTCCCGAGAGATGCTTGCGCTCGTAGCTAGCATGCTGGACCCAGTTGGCGATGGTGGTTAATATATCAACGTCAGATCGGTGAGTGTCGTCAAAGCCGGGTGTGTCGATAAGCCACACTTCCCGACCATTAATAGTTGTACTTGCAGTTTGGATATCTTGGGTACCTACGGCCCCGTTAGAAGGAGAATCTTTCAAGTAAATGAAGGGGATGTTTGTGGAGAGGGAATACTCACAAGCTTCAAGGCCATGGCCCACTGTAAGCCCCTTCCCTGTAAGGGCATTGACGAAGCTCGTCTTCCCTGTCCCCGTCTTCCCCATAATTGCGATCAGTACAGGTGGGGGAGGTTTCACCCGATAGCGCAAATCGTTCGTCTTATTGCGGATTGCCGAGCCGAACTTCCCCGCCATTCCCTTCTCTTTGCTAAGGTATCCGTGGCCCTCAGTGTCTGACCCCTCATCAGGTTCCGGCGAGGGCGAGCCGAAGTCGATAATGTCATCCTCTTGGGGGTACGGCCACTCCCCTCCCCTCCATCCGTGGGTGACAGGGCTTCCATAGCTAGTGTACGCCGGCGGTAGAGTCTGTGGCTCCGCATGATCGTCGCCGCTACTCGAAAAAAACATCAGTCTCATCCATAGTCTGCTTCCGCAAAACTAAGCCAAACATACCGCTTTACATTCCCAACCCCATCACTTTTGCAGACCCCACTCATGTCCTCTTTTACCCCCCCTCCTCTCTCGGTGATGTTCTGATTTATTTCTGGCTGTTCCTCCTCTTTTCCCACTCTCTCAATATTTTCTCTGTTATAGAATAAGGCTGTTGATCGCACAGTGTGGTTGAATGCCCCAAGCTATGGGCTGCGAGTCATTCCGCTAGGGCTTAAATACACAGGAAGAGAGGGGAAAAAGAGAAAGAAGAAAAGGGGGGGCTCTCGCCCCCTCACAACCCGGATGGTAACGATACAAGTGGAGCGAGGTGTATTCCTCCCCCCTTAACATTTGTGTAGGAGAGAACTTTAAGGCCAACCATTCTCGGGTATTTACTTGGATTAAATGGGATGTGGGGATCGATCGGCATGTCCTTATTGGCTGCTACGGTTGGGGTCATATTGGTGGTGCAGCAGGTAGGCAGGCATACCCCACTCGAGTATTGGTACACTTCCATTGGCAAATCCTTCGCAGAAAGGCAGGTGCTATACCAATGTCTTAGCAAAAACGGTGATACTAGTACGAGATTTTGCATGCAATTTGAACTACAGATCTTTGGTGGTGCCTTGTCCTAGTACCTTTTTGCGACCAAGGCATTGCTACAGTATGATACTTTTAACCAGCGGTACCCGCCGCTTCCTAGCAGGGCTTTGAACAAAAAAAAGTATACGCACAGTGCATAGCATAGCGAAGGGAGCCGTGAGCTGCGGGTCAGGTAGAGAACGTTCGTTATGCACACCACCACCACCACAACAACAACAACAACCACAACCACAACCACCCTGCTCAGGGCCTCTTGGGGCACTGTACTTCAGGAACACTGGAATGCTCCCTCACTAATGCCTTGTATCAGCGGTGCTGGCTTTGCCACTAAAATTGCTGGGGTACGGTATGGTGAGTTCTGTCCAGATCTGTGTAAGAGTCAGTATCTGTGATGGTGTTAGTATGAAGGCCTTTCTGCAGGGTAAAGATTACTATAAGTTATCTATTGTATCATGTGGGGAATCTTCTTCTCATCGTGGGCTTGGGTTGTTGCTGTTGACCACTATGCGGCACTGTAAGGAGTAGTCTAGGCTGGGTGGGATGACATCCACTCGACAATGCCCTGAGAACAGTGCTGTTGGTGTGATTGTTGGAAGCTGGTTTGCTACTTCCAGATCATGGGAGGTCACTCGCCGGATCGTTATCTACTAATCAATCTATCAAACCGTCTCAAGACATGCCCGTAAGTATATCATGTTCGGGAACTAAAATAGGCAAATTTTCCAAGATCGTGTAGTTGAGGCATTAAGAATACTGTATCTCAAGTGATTCCACAGACAAAAGCCTGGCATAAATCAATTTCACCGTCTCAAAACACAAACAAAACAAAAAAAACACCAGGACAAAAATTGAAGAATTGAGCCTTCATAATCTACCATAGGCACCCACGATCAGCAGATAATGCATCCGGAGGAGTTGTCCAACTTGCGTTGCAGAACATCCAATCTTTCGTTGAAGTGTCTTGCATCCTCGGCCCTCAACTCCTTCAAATCATCGTAGTTGTCCAACTGGCGTTGCAGATCTTTCACTCTGCCGCCTAAGCGTCCTACATCCTTTGCCCTCAACTTCCCCAAATTATTGTTCACCTTATTCAGCCTCTCAATCTCCTTCTCGTAATTCTTCTTCCAGAGCTCCAACTCCGCCTTATCGCTGCTACTGGCCTTCATCTCCTCCCTAAGTGCTTCAATCTCCTCTTCATGTTTCCTCTTCATATTTTCCATCTCGCCAGTCAGGACTCTCCCGGCAGAGGTATTTGACAGGCTATCGTTCCGGTCTAGGTCTTCCTGGAGCTGCAGGACAATAGTGTCCTTCTGAATGAGCAACTCCGCTATATTCCTGGCCGAGGCCGTGAGGTCCCCTTGGTGCCGCACGACTTGTGCTCCACGATCGATTAGACTACCCCAGAAAGTCCTGGTACTTTTCAGCTCCTCCTCGCGTCTTTGACCTTCATCTTCGCCCACTTTATCCCACATTGTTGTGCAGAGTATGACATTGCTGAAGTTCTTCTCACCGCAGAGTTCTCGGAACATTCGCAGATTCTTCACGCTTGAGCCTTCCATGCGTATGTCAGATATTCGGTGGAGATATATGATCCCCGAGAGATGCTTGCGCAGGTAGTTGGCTTGTTGGACCCATTTGGCGATGGTGGATAGTATATCAACGTCAGATCGGTCGGTGTCGTCAAAGCCGGGTGTGTCGATAAGCTGCACTTCCCGACCATTGATAGTTGTACTTGCAGTTTGGATATCTTGGGTACCTACGGCCTCGTCAGAAGGAGGGTCTCTCAAATAAACGAAGGGGAAGTTTATAGAGAGGGAATACTCACAAGCTTTAAGGCTATCGCCTACAGTAAGCTCCCCCCCCGCAACGGCATTGACGAAGCTCGTCTTCCCTGTCCCCGTCTTCCCCATAACTGCGATCAGTACAGGCGGCGGGGTTTTCGGCCGATGGCGCAAATCGCTCGCTCCATTGCGGAACGCGGAGTCAGCCATCCCTACAAATTCCTTCCCTTTTCTAGAGAACCCGGGGCCCTGGATACCCGATCCCTCATCAGTTCCCGGGGAAGGCGAGCCTGAGTAGATAGAGTCATCCTCCGGGGCGTCCGGCCATTCTTCTGCGACAGGACTCCTATAGTTAGTATATGCCGGCGGTGGAGTCTGTGGCTCCGGGAGACCGTCGCCACTGCGAAAAAACATCAGTCTCATCCATAATCTGCACCCACGAAACTAAGCCAAACATACCTCTTTACATTCTTAAATCCATCACCTCCGACCCCACTCATATCCTCTTTTACCTCCTCTTCCCTCCCTGTGGGTTTCCGACCCATTTCTCGCTGGTCCCCTCCCTTTCGCACTCCCTTAAATTTTTTCTTTGGCATTGAAGAAGGCTGCAGATCGAGCAGAGCGGTTTAATGCCCCAAACTATGGGCTGCGAGTCATTCCGCTAGGGCTTAAATACACGGAAAAGAGGAGAAAAAGAGAAAGAAAAAGCGGGGCTTCCGCTCCCTCACAGCCAGAGCGGTAACGATACACGTGGAGAGGGGTGCATTTTTCCTCCCTTAACGTTTGCAGTTTGTGTGGGAGACAGCTTTAAGGCCAACCGCATTCGAGTATTTGCTTGGATTAAATGAAATGTGCTGATTGATCGGCATGGGCCCATTGGCTGCTAAGGTTGGGGCTATATTGGGGACGCAGCAGGTAGGTAGGCACTTTACTCCAGTATCGGCACACTTCCATTGGCAAAGCCTTCGCGGAAAGGCAGGTGCTATCAATGTCTGAGCAGAAACGGGGGCACTGGCGCGAGACTTTACATCTAATTTGATCAAATCTCTGGCAGAGTCTTGTCTTGGTACCTTTGCTGCAGCCAAGACATTTCCACGGAGCCTGCCGCCTCCTAGCACGGCTTTCGATAAAAAAAAGTATAGTACTCGCGGTGTCGTGGAGTTTTTAAAAAAGACTACTATTGCATACGATGCCACCAAAATTCGGTCTTTTTTGCTTGGATTTGGGCGGTATTCAATAACAGTCCTTTTAAAAAACGCTTCGACATTGCGAGTATACGCACAGTACACAGTAAAGTGAACGGGCCATGAGCTGCGAGGCCACCTGGAGAGCGTTCGTTATCCGCCCCCACCACCCGGCCCAGGGCTTCGTGAGGCACTGTACTTCAGGAACGCTAAAAGGTTCCCTCACTAAAGACCTGTATTAGCGGTGCTGTCTTTGCCGCCGCAATTGTTAGGATACGGTAGGGCGAGTTCTGTCTGAATCTAGGCGAGAGCCAGTATCTGTAATGGTGTTAGCACGGAGGTTTTTCCGCAGGGTAAATATTACGATAAGTTATGTATTGTATCACGGGGAGAATCTTCTTATAGTGGGTTTGGTTTGTTGTTGGCCTCTGTGCGGCACTGTAAGGAGTAGGCTATGCTGGGTGAGATGATATCCCTTCGACAATGCCCTGAGAACAGTGCTGTTGGTGTGGTATTCTTGGACCCTGGTTTGCTGTTTCCAGATCATGGGAAGTCACCCACCGGGCCGCTATCTACTAATCAACCCATCAAACCGTCTCAAGACATGCGGTAGGTATATCACGCTCGAGAGCTAAAATAGATAAAATCTCCAAGACCGTGCGGTAAAGGGATACTGTATCTCGAGTGATCCCACAGAGAAAGAACTGGCATAAATCAATTTCACCGTCTCTAAACACAAACTGAATAAAAAACAAACACGGGGCCCAAAATTGAAGAATCGAGCCTTCCCAATCTACAATAGGCACCCGTGATCAGCAGACAATGCAGCTGGAGCGGTTGTCCACCTGGTTTTGCAGATCTTCCAATCTTTCGTTGAAGAGTCTTGCATCCTCGGCCCTCAACTTCTCCAAATCCTCTGTCGCCTTCCGAAGCCCTTCAATCTCCTTCTCGTAATACTCCTTCAAGAGCTCGACCTCCCTCTTGTCGCTACTGGCCTGTATCTCCTTCCTAAGTTCTTCCATCTCCTCCTGATGTTTCTTCTTCATATCTTCTATCTCGCCAGTCAGGACTCTCCCGGCCGAGGTATCTGACAGGTTACCATTCCGGTCTAGTTCCTGCTGGAGTTGTAGGACAATCGTGCCCTTCGGGATGAGCGACTCCGCTATCTTCCTCGTCGAGGCCGTGAGGTCCCCTTGGTGCTGCACGACTTGTGCTCCACGGGAGATTAGACTACCCCAGAAAGTCCGGGTACTTTTCAGCTCCTCCTCGCGCTCTCGACCTTCCTCTTCGCCCACTTTATCCCACATTGTTGTGCAGAGTATGACATTGCTGAAGTTCTTCTCGCCGCAGAGTTCCCGGAACATTCGCAGATTCTTCACGCTTGAGCCTTCCATGCGTATGTCAGATATTCGGTGAAGATATATGATTCCCGAGAGATGCTTGCGCTCGTAGCCGGCCCGTTGGACCCATTTGGCGATATTGGCTAGTATATCAACGTCAGATCGGTCGGTGTCGTCAAAGCCGGGTGTGTCGATAAGCTGCACTTCCCGACCATTGATAGTTGTACTTGCAGTTTGGATATCTTGGGTACCTACTGCCCCATTAGAAGGAAGGTCTCTCAAGTAAATAAAGGGGAAGTTTGTGGAGAGGGAATGCTCACAAGCCTTAAGGCGACTGCCCACGGGAAGCTTCCCCCCTGTAATGGCATTGACAAAGCTCGTCTTCCCTGTCCCCGTCTTCCCCATAACTGCGATCAGTACAGGCTGCGGGGTTTTCGGCCGACCGCTGAAATTTTCGCCCCACTACGCATTGCAGCCCCAATCGCCTCTGCGAAACCCCCCTGTCCAAATAATCCGCCGCCCTGGATCCCCGATCCCTCACCAGGTCCCTGTGAAGGCGAGCCGGAGTAGACAATATCATCCTCCGGGGCGTCCGGCCATTCTTCTACGACAGGACTCCTATAGTTAGTATATGCCGGTGGTAGAGTCTGTGGTTCCGCAAGATCGTCGCCACTACTCGAAAAATCATCAGTCTCATCCATAATCTGCACCAGCGAAACTAAGCCAAACATACCTCTTTATATTCTCAAACCCATCGCCTTTGCCGACCCCACTCACATCCTCTTTTACCCCCTCTTCTCTCTCGGTGAGTTTCTGATCCATTTCTCGCTGGTCCTCTTCTTTTCCCTCTCCCTTAATAATCTTCTTTACCTCTTTTACCTCCTCTTCTCTCTCGGTGATGTTCTGATCCATTTCTTTCTGTTCCTCTTCTTTCCCCACTCCCTTAATAATTTTCTTTGTCATTGCAGAGGGCAGTTGATCGGGCACAGTGTGCTTGAATACCCCAAGCTATGGGATGTGAATCACTCCGCTAGGGTTTAAATGCACAGGGAGGGGAAAAAGAGGAAGAAAAATGCGGGGCTCCCGCTCCCTCACAGCCCGGAACGTAACGATACAAGTGGAGCGAGGAGTTTTCTCCCTTAACATTTGTGTGGGAGACAGCTTTAAGACCAACCATACACGAGTATTTGCTTGGATTAAATGAGATGTGCTGATTGACCGGCATGGCCTTATTGGCTACTACGGTTGGGGTCATATTGGGGGCGCAGCAGGTAGGTAGGCATACTTTACTCGAGTATCGGTACACTTCCATTGGCAAACCCCTCGCGGAAAGGCAGGTGCTATACCAATGTCTTAGCAGAAACGGTGGTACTGGCACGAGATTTTGCACATAGCTTAAACTACAAATCTTTGGCGGAGCCTTGCACCGGCGCCTTTGTTGCGGCCAAGACATTGCTACAGTACCCGCCATCTCCTAGCAGGGCTTTCGACAAAAAGAAAGTATACGTACAGTACAGTGAACGAGCCGTGGGCTGCGGGGCTACGTGGAGAGCGTTCGTTATGAGCCCCCACCACCCGGCCCGGGGCTTCGTGAGGCACTGTGCTTCAGGAAGGCTGAAAGGTTCCCCTCACTAAAGACCTGCACTAGCGGTGCCGCCTTTACCGCCGCAATTGTTGGGATACGGTAGGGAGAGTTCTGTCTGGATCTAGGCGAGAGTGAATATCTGTGATGGTATTAGTATGGAGGTTTTTCTGCAAGGTAAAGACTACGATAAGTTATCCATTGTATCACGCGGGGAATCTTATTCCGCTGTGCGGCACTGTAAGGAGTAGGCTGGGCTGGGTGAGGTGATATCCCTTCGACAACGCCTTGAGAACAGTGCTGTTGGTGTGATATTCTTGGACTCTGGTTTACTGTCTCCAGATCATGGGAGGTCACTCGTTGCGTAGTTATCTACTAATCAACCCATCAAACTATCTCAACACATGCGGTAGGTATATCATGCTCGGGAACTAAAATAGGCAAATTTTCCAAAATCGTGCGGTTAAGGCATTAGGGATACTGTATCTCAAGTGAACCCACAGACAAAAAGCCTGGCATAAATCAATTTCACCGTCTCAAAACACAAACAGAACAAAAAAACACTAGGACAAAAATTGAAGAATCGAGCCTTCACAATCTACCATAGGCACCCACGATCACAAGATAATGCATCCGGAGGAGTTGTCCAACTTGCGTTGCAGATCATCCAATCTTTCGTTGTAGCGTCTTGCCTCCTCGGCCCTCAACTTCTCTAAATCATCGGCGTTGCCCAACTTGCGTTGCAGATCATCCAATGTTTTGTTGTAGCGTCTTGCATCCTTGGCCCTCAACTTCTCCAAATCATCGGCGTTGTCCAACCTGCGTTGCAGAAATTCCAATCTTTCGTTGAAGCGTCTTGCCTCCCCTGCCCTCAACTTCTCCAAATCATCGGCGTTGTCCAACTTGCGTTGCAGGTCCTCCAATCTTTTGTTGAAGCGTCTTGCCTCCCCTGCCCTCAACTTCTCCAAATCATCGGTCACCTTCTTCAGCCCCTCCATCTCCTTCTCGTAATGCTCCTTCAAGAGCTCGACCTCCCTCTTGTCGCTAGTAGCCTGTATCTCAGCTCTGAGTGCTGCTATCTCCTCCTCATGCTTCTTCTTCATATCTTCTATCTCGCTAGTCAGGACTCTCCCGGCAGAGGTATCTGACAGGCTACCACCCTGGCCCAGCTCCTCCTGGAGCTTCAGGACAATCGTGTCCTTCGGGATGAGCGACTCCACTATCTGCTTTGCCGAGGCCGTGAGGTCAGAGCCTTGGTGCCGCACGACTTGTGCTCCACGGGAGATTAGACTACCCCAGAAAGTCTCCTTACTTTTCAGCTTCTCCTCGCGCCTTTGACCGTCCTCTTCGCTAACTTTTCCCCACATTGTTGTGCAGAGTATGACATTGCCGAAGTTCTCCTCGCCGCAGAGTTCTCGGAACATTCGCAGATTCTTCATGTGTGAGCCTTCCATGCGTGTGTCGATTATCCGGTGGAGATATATGATCCCTGAAAGATGCTTGTGTTCGTGGTTGGGTTGCTGGATCCAGTTGGCGATGGTGGATAGTATATCGACGTCAGATCGGTAGGTGTCGTCAAAGCCGGGTGTGTCGATAAGCCACACTTCCCGACCATTGATATTTGTACTTGCAGCTTGGATATCTTGGGTGCCTACGGTCTTGTTAGGAGAGATTCCCAAGCAAACTAAGGGGAACGCGGCGGAGAGGGAATACTCACAAGCTTCAAGGTCATGGCCCACGGTAAGCTTCCCCCCCGTAACGGCATTGATGAAGCTCGTCTTCCCCGTCCCCGTCTTCCCCATAACTGCGATCAGTACAGGCGGGGTTTTCGGCCGATGGTGCAAATCGCTCGCTCCATTGAGGAATGCGGAGTCAACCATCCCTACAAATTCCTTCCCTTGTCTAGAGAACCCGCGGCCCTGGATACTCGATCCCTCATCAGGTCCCGGGGAAGGCGAGCCGGAGTAGACAATGTCATCCTCCGGGGAGTACGGCAATTCTCCTTCCCTCCTTCCGTGGGCTACAAGACTTGCATAGCTAGTATATTTCGGTGGTAGAGTCTGTGGCTTCGGGAGACCGTCGCCACTACGAAAAAACATCAGTCTCATCCATAATCTGCACCCACGAAACTAAGCCAAACATACCTCTTTACATTCTTAAACCCATCACCTTTGCCGACCCCACTCATATCCTCTTTTACCCCCTCTTCCATCCCTGTGAGTTTCCGACCCATTTCTCGCTGGCCCCCTCCTTTTCGCACTCCCTTAAAACTTTTCCTCGGCATTGAAGAAGGCTACAGATCGAGCAGAGTGGTTGAATGCCCCAAGCTATAGGCTACGAGTCATTCCGCTAGGGCTTAAATACACGGAAAAGTGGAGAAAAAGAGAAAGAAGAAAAGGGGGTGCTCCCGCCCCCTCACAGCCCGGATGGCAACGATACAAGTGGAGCGAAGTGTGTTTCTCCCCCCCTCAACATTTGTGTGGGAGAGAACTTTAAGACCAACCATGCTCGAGTATTTGCTTTGATTAAATGAGATGTGAGGATTGATCGGCATGTCCTTATTGGCTGCTACGGTTGGGGCCATATTGGTGGTGCAGCAGGTAGGCAGGCATACCCCACTCGAATATCGGTACACTTCCATTGGCAAATCCTTCGCAGAAAGGCAGGTGCTATACCAATGTCTTAGCAAAAACGGTGATACTGGTACGAGATTTTGCATGCAATTTGAACTACAGATCTTTGGTGGTGCCTTGTCCTAGTACCTTTTTGCGGCCAAGGCATTGCTACAGTATGATACGTTTAACTAGCGGTACCTGCCTCCTCCTAGCAGGGCTTTCGACAAAAAAAAGTATACGCACAATGCACAGCATAGAGAAGGGGGCCGCGAGCTGCGGGGCTACGTGGAGAACGTTCGTTATGCACCTTCACCACTACCCGGCTCGGGACAGCGCATCGCACTGTACTTCAGGAACACTGGAAGGCCCCCCTCACAGAAGGCTCGTATCAGCGGTGCTGGCCTTGCCACTACAGTTGCTGGAGTACGGTAGGGTGAGTTCGGTCTAGATCTGGGCAAGAGTCAGCACCTGTGATGGTGTCAGTATGGAGGTTTTTCCGCAGGGTAAAGATTACGATAAGTTATCTACTGTATCACGTGGGGAATCTTCTTATTGTGGGCTTGGTTTGCTGTTGTTGGCCGCTGCGCGGCACTGTAAGGAGTAGGCTATTCTGGGTGAGATGATATCCCTTCGACAATGCCTTGAGAACAGTGCTGTTGGTGTGACATTCTTGGACTCTGGTTTGCTGTCTCCAGATCATGGGAGGTCACTCGTTGCGTAGTTATCTACTAATCAGCCCATCAAACTGTCTCAAGACATGCCGTAGGTATATCATTCTCGGGAACTAGAGGAGGCAAAATTTCCAAGATCGTGCGGTTGAGGAATTAAGGGCACTGTATCTCAAGTGATTCCACAGACAAAAAGCCTAGCATAAATAAATCTCACCGTCTCAAAACATAAACAGAACAAAAAAAAAACACTAGGACCAAAATTGAAGAATCGAGCCTTCAAAATCTACCATATTCACCCACGGTCACAAGATAACGCAAGAGCCACCACCACCACCACCGCGGTTGTCCAGCTGGTGTTGCATATCTTGCAACTTTTCCTGGAAGCGTCTCGTATCCTCGGCCCTCAACTTCTCCAAATCCTCTGTCAGCTTCCTCAGCACCTCAATCTCCTTTTGGTAATACTCCTTCAAGAGCTCGAGCTCCGCCTTATCGTTACTGGCCTTCATCTCCTCCCTAAGTGCTTCCATCTCCTCTTGATGTTTCTTCTTCATATCTTCTATATCGCTCGTCAGGACTCTCCCGGCAGAGGTATCTGACAGGCTACCATTCCGGTCTAGTTCCTGCTGGAGCTGCAGAACAATTGTGTCCTTCTTGATGAGCGACCCCGCTATATTTTTCGCCGAGGCCGTGAGGTCCCCTTGGTGCCGTACGACTTGTGCTCCACGGGAGATTAGACTACCCCAGAAAGTCTCCTTACTTTTCAGCTCCTCTTCGCGCCTTTGGCCTTCCTCTTCGCTGACTTTTCCCCACATTGTTGTGCAGAGTATGACATTGCCGAAGTTCTTCTCGCCGCAGAGTTCTCGGAACATTCGCAGATTCTTCATGTGTGAGCCTTCCATGCGTGTGTCGGCTATTCGGTGGAGATATATGATTCCCGAGAGATGCTTGCGCTCGTAGCTAGCATGCTGGACCCAGTTGGCGATGGTGGTTAATATATCAACGTCAGATCGGTGAGTGTCGTCAAAGCCGGGTGTGTCGATAAGCCACACTTCCCGACCATTAATAGTTGTACTTGCAGTTTGGATATCTTGGGTACCTACGGCCCCGTTAGAAGGAGAATCTTTCAAGTAAATGAAGGGGATGTTTGTGGAGAGGGAATACTCACAAGCTTCAAGGCCATGGCCCACTGTAAGCCCCTTCCCTGTAAGGGCATTGACGAAGCTCGTCTTCCCTGTCCCCGTCTTCCCCATAATTGCGATCAGTACAGGTGGGGGAGGTTTCACCCGAGAGCGTAAATCGTTCGTTCTATTTCGGAATGCCGAGCTGAGCTTTCCTGCCATTTCCTTCCCTTGGCTAAGGTACCTATGGTCCTCGGTGCCCGACCCCTCGCCAGGTTCCGGCGAAGGCGAGCCGGAGTGGATAAAATCATCCTCCGGGGAGTACAGCCTCCCTCCTCCCCTCCTTCCGTGGGCGGCAGGGCTCCCATCGGTATATGCTGGTGGTAGAGTCTGTGGCTCCGCAAGATCGTCGCCACTACTCGAAAAAAAATCAGTCTCATCCATAATCTACGCCCAGGAAACTAAGCCAAACATACCTCTTTACATTCTCAACCCCATCACCTTTGCCAACCCCACTCATATCCCCTTTTATCTCCTCTTCTCTCTCGGTGATGTTCCTATCCATCTCTCGCTGTTCCTCTTCTTTTGCCTCTCCCTTGATAACCTCCTTTGCCTCTTTTATCTCCTCTTCTCCCTTGGTGACGTTCTGATCCATTTCTTTCTGTTCCTCTCCTTTTCCCACTCCCTTGATAATTTCCTTTGCCTCTTTTATCTCCTCTTCTCCCTTGGCGACGCTCTGATCCATTTCTTTCTGTTCCTCTTCTTTTCCCACTCCGTTAACAATTTTCTTTGTCATTGCAGAGGGCAGTTGATCGGGTACAGTGTGCTTGAATGCTCCAAGCTATGGGCCGTAAGTCATTCAGCTAGGGCTTAAATACACACGGAGAGAGGGGGAAGGCGGAAGCAGAAAAAGAGCGGGACCTTTGTTCCCTCACAACCCGGACGGTAACTATACAAGTGAAGCAAGATGTGTGTCCCCCCCCTTCCCGTTTGTGTGGGAGGCAACTTTAAGGCCAACCATATTTGCTTGGATTGAACGGGATGTGCTGATTGATTGGTTTGGCTATACTGCTACGATTGGCACACTGCATCGGTGCATGCTGGTGCCTCTCGGAGAGGGAGATCCTTGTCCCTTCCCGTGTGCAACCGTGATACGAGCAAGGATGGGGCTCCCGGTACTGATAGTAGGAGGCATCAAACACCCTATCGCGCCTAAGCCCGCAGACTGCTGCGCCGGTAAGTTACTCGTGCCTACAAGGCATAAGTTAGCCCCCTCTCACTGCGGCTATCCTACCACTGCCGCATACATGCGATAACTCGCAGCTGTACGGTACTTGTACTACCGGTATCCTCCCAAGAAGGAAAAAACATATCCCGCGCGCTGGGGGCCTTACAGTACACGCCTAGGACAAACGCAGCACTCAAGTCCAAGGTACCGCCCAACACACTGCAGTGTAGGCCTTAATCAAAAACCCCAACAAATATTTCTAGAGACCTACCGTAAAGTTACTATGATAAACCAGGTTAAAACCAGATCTAACATGCACGAGGCTGTAGGATTTTCTTTTTTTATTTCTTTTTTTATATACTTTTACTATCCCCCACCCTCTCATTGACCATCAAGACTTTCTAAAATAGTGACAGCAGTCAATTGATTGCGCATTATATCCTGGACCATAAAAACCATTCGACCGAGCTATGCTATACGGCACAGTGCCTCTCCAAGCACAACGCAGTACACACGACCCCCAAGACAGAAAAAAGAAAGAAAAAAGAGGAAGACACTGCAAACCCGTCTTTCTGAGAGCAGGTATACACGCGCAGTGCCAGAGCTCCTACCCCAATAGCCAGAAATTCAGAATTACCCCGCAAGATAAAGCGGCCGCCAAAACACCAATCAAATATAATTCTCAAGTAAGATACCAACATCGTACTCGGCCCCTGGACAAGTGAAACTCCACTCACTCTATCGCTTGGATATAACCTCCTTCCTCGACCGGGTTGGTGAGCTGAAGGTACCCTGTCAGCTGGATAGAAACATATCGAAAGACTCGGGAATTTAGTCGTTCCTTATTCTCGTATTTATTTATTTTCTTTTTCGTATATCCTGTCTGATACAGTTATCTTTCCTAGTTTTTTGCATCGTTCGATCACATATTCGAGTCGCCAATGGTGGTTGGCTGTACTTGTATTATGGTGGCCCAATACCAGGAGGTCACTCGTCCGGCTTCTTCTTCACATAACTTTACACTTAACAAAGCTCAACAACCCTCCCCCCCCCCAAAAAAAAAAAACACGTCTCATAGACCATCATATTAAAGTGATTCAACTCCGCAGCAGCGGCAGTAAGCCAATCACAATAAAAGATCACAAATAAGTAAACAATCAATCAATCATCCCAAGTGAGCACTCTGAAATGGCAGTACCTCAGGCGTTTGTTTCCCTGGCGACTTAAGCGCTCTACCGGTGCTCCCCTCCCTCCGTCAAGGGAAGTAAGCCCTCGATGACCAAGATAAGGTGCTGTACTCGAGTACTCGTGGCCCCGCCAAGAATGGGCACCCGTTTTGGAACAATCACCATAAACCCACAGTAGCCGGTGAAGGTCGTAATATCATGAGGATAATCTCACACTTTACAACATTGGATGTAAGAAATCTAAAGACATGACTGCTAGTCCGAGCATGTGGAGAGGAGAACAGGTCCAATGGCTAATGGTGGCATAGAGTTCTTTGCTTAGAAAACCTTAACCCCACTCATTCACTCCGGCTATCTTACCAGCCCTGGGTTTACCTAACTATCGCACACCTTGGGAAAAGCAGCGCCAAGGGCACCCCCCACACAGGTCCAGAGAGAGGCTACTCCAAAACGGGCGGCCGTTCCTAGCGCAGAGACGGGAGTATCATAGTAGTTACTACCGGTAATATAAGCCCCACTGCCTCCTAGCGGGACTTTTGACAAACGAGTATCATACACAAAGTGCCCAAAACAGCGAACGGGTCGCGAGCTGCTGGACTACAAGGAGAGAACGTTCATTATGCCTAAAACCGCGCACAGCACGGTCCTTCAAACCCGCTAGCAGATCCCCCCCCCCTTACCAACGACCCATATCAGCGGTGCTGGCTCCGCCATCACAATCGTTGGCCTACAGTAGGGTGAGTTCTGTTTGCAGCTAGGCAAGAGTGAGCACCCATGACGCTATTAATATGGAGATTTTTTCCGCAGGACAAACACCACAACACGTTATTTACTATACCACGTGGGCGATCTTCTTCTTATCATGGGCTTAGTTTATTGTTGACCACTGCGCGGCGGCACTGTAAGGGGTAGCCTAAGCCCTGTGGTATGATACCCTTTCAACAATGCCATGAGAACAGCACCGCTGGCGTGACTGCCGGGCGCCAGTTTTGCCGGAAATCAGTCAATTCTGCTCGGCATGCTTAGGCTGTATCCCTTGGTGCGTCTGAAACAGTCAAACTTGTGGCCAGGACGTTAAGGCCATATTCGGCCCCCAGGGTTCCCGGCTCGCTCTGAAAATACCATTTTTCAGCCTTTTCACTAGCCAGATGACTCAGCTCTCTTGCCCGAGTTGAATATTCTCAGCAAATCGCAGGGCTTAGCGTGCCGGGCTGCAAATTTGACTGTTTCAGTCACCACAAGGGATAGTTTCTCTAGATTCATAAAAGTGCAGAAGCACGGGAAGGCGTTTCCGTCGACGGATGGGAAGGAGCATGGGCAGTTAAAGAAAACGCACGAGGGCTACGGAGTTGAAGGCAGGACAAAAGTCGGGCATTGCAACTAAAGGCGCAAGAGAGCGGGAGTCTTTGTGGTGCATTTCTTTTGTTAAGGTATTACACAGAATGTTTCCCCCTTTTGTTTCCGCTCCGGGATGTGGAACGTGCGGTGAAGAAAGCGGAGATGCGCGGTGGCCAATGGAAGGATCAGAACTTGGTCATGTTTTTGATATATACTTCTGTCTTTACCGCTAGTTTAGCAAGCAAGAACGAAGAGAGGACGCTGCGCGCTATACATCCCAGTTGCTATTCGGCGCAGTATTTTGACTATTGCAAATAGGTTTGTTATTGGTGGCCGGCAAGTTATAGCCAGCCAGGTGGAGTTAGGGAAAACTCCTTGGTTGCTGTACCGCCTGCAAGAGGGCCGAGCCGGTTCCTCTTGAGAGGAAGCACCGCTGCCAGGAGCTATATACATGATATAGAACAATCATGACTAGTAACCGGGTGCGTAAAGTAACCTCCACAGAGCTAGGCAGTGCTAGATACTCTGTGGTACTGTTATCACAACAGCTGATCCAGTAAGAGCGAATACCCCCGGGAAAGCCCCGACCTGACTTGACTTGACTAAAAAAACAATAACAACCCGCTTCACAAATTATTATCAATAAAGATTAGTTAGTAGGGTATACATGACACATAAAACCTAACCCAACTTGTGCTTGCTCTCATAGCTACAACAATGGTATCACAAAAGCCACATCAAAGAAACATACCCACGAGCGGGGGAATAGAGGCGCAACAAGCTGAGGGAGGGATCGTGCCCACGTCTCACAACCCTCCTCCCCCCTCCCTTTTCCCTCATGAGCAACCTTATCACACTCCCAACCACAAAACGGCAACCTCGATCCCCCATCCCTATCCACGCTATCAAGCCCTTATACTCCCCACATGATTCCTCAAATGCTTAAAATTCCCGGTGGTAATCCACCTCTGATAAGCAATATACCTCTTCTTTTCCCGGTCTGTCTCGTCAACGCTGAGGGGATTCTCCGGGACTTCAACAAACTCATCATACAACGCCACATCCTCCGCCTTGGCTGTCATCCTGGCCGCGGCCTCGGGTGAGGTATTATTCACGTAGTCAAAATAAACAAAATCCGGGTCTGCGTCCTCCGGGAGCTCCGAGGTAACAACAAGGGGGAGGTTCAGAGGGTGAGACATGTACCTCTTATACTCCTCCGCTTCCTCCTCACCAAGGACTGGATTGAGACTTCGTTCTATTGCCTGGTCCATGTCACGTCGCTCGATTTGCATCACATCCTTTCCGAGCGAGAAATGCTGTTTTGTCGGGCTACTGAGGCCACGGCTTAGTTCGGGCTGGGGGTAGGCTGAGATGGTGGATGATTTCCGGGGAGGTGGCGCGGGAGATTGCGGGGGGGCGATGCCGTTGTGTGGTGGGAGCCAGCCGTGGAGTGCTGTGATCTTTTTGAGGCGGCCTTCCGCAGTTTCAGAGTCTCGTTCGGCCTTGGCCTTTTTCTCCGCGTTCTCGGCGTGGTGGTGGTGATCGACGTGATTCGATCTAACGGTGAATGGGCTAAGGTCGTATAGGCCAGTTTGTGTCATCCTAGATAGCGGTTAGCAGGCGCCCGAATAGGAGCAGTTGTGAAATGGGGAAGGTACTTGACTGGGATGTATCTTAAGGTCGAATTAAGGTTATAGGTGAAGACTTTAAGAAATGAGGAAAGAGCCTTTGGGCGATAGTATTCCAGCCAATAATCGTCGTAATAGCTATACGGCCTTGTCGCGAGTTCACCTAAAAGCGGTGGAATTTCTGGCATCGATCGCTCCACAAGGTTCTTAGGGGTCCACCATTTTATGTAGCTGCCACGGAAATGCATCAGGCACCAGGTAGGTCAACACATCAGAAAATTAATTAGCTTACCTACGACGCGTCTTTATAAGCCTCGGGTCTGCATGATGAAGATAGTAATCTGTCGACAAATCCCAAAGCATAGGCTGATCTTTAGCAAATATGTAATTCCCCAAGAACAAATTGTATGCCTCCTGCCGTTGCCCATCTGTGGTAGCCTTGGTTAGCTCTAGCCTTGTTAGAACCCATAAATACCATTGATTGAAGCATACCTAAAAACGAATTATTGTAGTATCTCTTGAAGCTTTCCAACATATCCCTCGAGTGGCTCGTCCACTGGTTAATCTTCCGATACGTCTCCATGGTATTGACTAGATGACTGCCAGCGTACTGAACGGCAATTGTGTCCCCGTGGTCGTGGTACATGTGCGTGAACAAGTTCACAGCGTCGGTATCATATTCGATGCTAGTGCCTGAGATGACTCCTAGCGCATGCAGTTGATGCCCCAATGCCCTTTTCCCGATAACGAATTGCGCAGCATTTGTTCGATCAAGACAGTCGATGCAGTTCGTTCTGCAGACACCGTTCTGTAGTGAGTAGCCACTCTCATTTTCGTTACCTGGTTTAAGTCCATTGTGGAAGAATCCTGTCGTATTCAATACGTTCTCAGCGATCGTCTCAAGAGTTTCTATCACGTCTTGGTCACGGCTGCGCATGATTAGAAAGAGCTTAGACGTTCCCTTCCTAGACGACTTACCTCTTAGACGCACGAGACATATCCCAAGCTATATACCTGATACTCTTCTCAGTTGGAAGGGACTGGTTCAGATAGTTGATGGCCTGAGTAAACTCCTTTAACAATAATGACTCCCTTGGTGTTCGCTCTCGAGACTAACAACTCATTAGCAATCGCATGCACCAGAGCAGGTCGGTAATCAAAACCTTTACGAGATTCAGAACAATCAGAGGCGCGCCATATCTCTGGAATAAATCATCAAAGTGCAACGCGGCAGCACTGAAGAAAGGGTCTACAAGATTCACTATAATCTCATAATTAGCTCCTATTCGGCAGAAACAAAAAAAGAAGAAGAAGCAAGGGCACAGACTTTCGACAGGTGGCTTGGGAGTGGCTGCATCGTTCTTCTGTGTCCAGAAAAGTGGGATACTGCCGCGGTGTTGCACGTAGGATGTATAGTTCGGATTGGAGTAAAGATTCTTCATAGGTGCATGGAACGAAGTAGTGAGCATTTCGGAAACAATCTGCTCTGTTTCGACATCATTCGCAACGTATCCCTAGGGTAAAATGTTAGAGAGTGATAAGCTGGTCTCGTTCCGTAAAGTAGCATACCAAATCATTGGCACCACGCTTCAAGAACCTTGCACCTGCAAAGTAGCGAGAACGTCGAGCAATTATAGTGATGTAGATCACTCTCCCGTAGACGGAAATAGCTATTTCACAATTTAGCCGTGTTCCATTTAGGGGCTCAGATCACTCTCACCAGCTTGGTCAACATAGCCATGAACAATCGGCATGCACCAGTCATACGCATTCCTCATATGTGATTTGGCCGGCTCCAGCAAGTAGTGATTCCAAGCAAACATTTCGTTGTAGTCATGATTATCTGGCCTTGCAAGCCCTTTACCCAAAGCCTCTCGTTGACGAATGATATTATGTTGGAGTGTTCGAGTGATATCGTAGGAATAGCCGAAATAGAATGACCTCGTAAGATCCAAATTCCCAAGAATACTAACGAAGCGTGCCTCCTCTGAATTTCTCTCCGGTTTCTTCGGTGCCATCCCGGCCGTCAATGGGACCAACTCGGTGTTATCGATCTTTAAAACCTGTAAGTGATAGTCCAAATCAGACAAACCGGAGCAGCATCACCGAACCTGATACACATAGTGCCCTCCAATCATAGCGACAATGCTCCTTTTCGTAATAAGAAGCATGTAATATGGCCCAGTAAACCTAATAAACCCCAGTAATCCCCAAAACGGACACTTCTGTTTCAACCCCCCAGTAGAAATATTCCCATCCTCAATAGTTGCCAACAGCCTCGCCGTCTCCTCTCGAGTGTATACAACCTCATCCTCCGTAATGCTCAAATCCCCAATCTCAGCCGTCCTATCAATCTTTAAGATCCGAAACCTGGAGTCCAAAAGATCCGACCCAACAATATAGAACCGAGTCGCCGTCTCATAGAGCGTAAACTTGTGCATCCGCCTCACGCCCTCGAAATCCTTCTCGTCGTCGTCGTGCAAAGACTCCTTGTGATCTTTATGACAGTGCTTGAAGTCGGAGCGATCGAAAGATTTCGGCACAGACGATTCCTCGTCCTTGTCGTCCGATATGCGATGCGGTTGGTTGGTGATGGGGCTCACAGGAGGATTATTCAACAATTGCGGATATGTGGGCTCCGGTGCCTCCAAACGGAACGACAAAGACGGTGGGTGGGAAGGTGTGGCCGGTGCCGGTGCCTCATCCGCAGCTGCAGGGGCGGGAGTTGTCGTGATTGTTGGCTGGGTGGTGACACTGGAATTCTCGTCCTCCGGGAATGTCCTCACGCTGACTATGCTCGGTTCTGATCTCCCCAGAACAGGAACTTCGCAGCCCATCCCCTTGCATGCTTCCTCACCCATATCCGAGCCGCATGAGGACATCCCGCACGACTCCGCGACAAGTGAGGACGGGGATAAGCTGCCATCTGTGTCTGGCTGTGTCGAGATGCCCAGGGGGTTTGTCGAAGAGCCAGGATTGCTGAATACTGGTGAACTTCCTGTTGTGACAGCCATAGCTTGTCTTGGTTAGCCCAGTACTGACAGGTTGCCTTTTTTTTTTGGTGCGGTACGGCACAGTATTATGAATTAAGGCTGTTATCTAGACGTTGTGGTGTGGGGAAAACAAGAATAAGGTTATTCAGGGCCGCTTAAGCCCTTAGCTTTCAGGTGAGCCACCGGAAAAACTTTGGAAAAGAGTCCCCGACTTCAAAGAGTGACAGAAATATCTACAGCCTTCTACAATTTTAGGTGCGAGCCTCAAGTTCGGCACGCCCGCGTCTTGTGCACCCTAGAGGGCAAAGGTCAAGCGAAGGTGACGTCTAAAAGATAAAATTTACAAGCATGAGGAGCTGAGGCTCAAACCGAAAGCTTGGCCTTCAGGAACATTCAACGCCACACCCCGAACCTTCCTGACTGATCATCCTTAACCCTCTCCCAGCAGACCCCTTCCATCACCATTCATGGGCCAAAACGATTATGAAGAAGAAGTCCCCGACTGGCGAACTCAAGCCCCCTATGGTTCCGGAATCCGTCGAAAACGAGTAGCTTTCGTTTCAGCCTCTGATTCACCCAACATCGGAACTGCCGCTCCAAAGCCGTCGAAGCTAACCGGTGGCGAAGCTTCATCGCTCTACCTTTCGCTAGTAGGCTTAAGCTCGAAAACACTCACCACCACAACGGCAGTTTCTTCCCCATCGCCAGATCCCGAGCCGTCAAATTCTTCCAAAGATCCACCTATCTGCGAGATCTGCTCGCTACCAATCGCCGACGAACACACTCACGAAAAGTCTACGGCTCACCAATACTCCCTCCCACATTCTCATCCTCCACATCATTACGACAGATCATCGCTAGGGCTAAAGGTCTTGATGGACTCTGGCTGGGACCCAGATGAACGAAAGGGGTTGGGAAGGGAGGGCAAGGGGATGAGGTATCCCATCAAACCAGTTCCAAAACACGACAATCTGGGTGTTGGTGTCAGGGCGAAGAAGAAGAAGAAGGGGAAGAAAGGAGCGGAAGAGAAAGTGAGGGAGGTCGTTGGTGCCAAGGGGGCAAGAAGAATGGATAATCGGGCGAAAGCGAGAAGAGCGAATTTAATGAAGGAGATGGGAGGTGGGATTGATGTGGAGGCTATATTAAACGGCAAGTCGTGATGAGGGGGGGAGCTTAGAACTTGTATCAATATTTCATTGAGGTCTCGGACGGCGTTTGGATTACTCGTGGGATTTGAACTTGCTATTTGTTTCATCAGATTCCTCTACTAGAATTTTTCAAAATTCGCTGCATGCTTACAAGTAAAGCCAAAGATTTATGTACTCGAGTACTCTACGGTGGTGGTATTCCACACCTCACTGTGTCTACCTTTGTACTGTAGTTTCCACCCAGCCAATAGCTGATCATTGAGACAGGAACCGTGGTAACACAAACCCCACCGACAAGTCTCTGCACGACCAAGATCAAATCCTTATCAGATCACATCTAACCTTATCGGACTGCCCCTCCTCATCCCACATCCCGCCAGCCGCCAATCAACGGAACCCGCCGCACAGGCAGCTATCGAAGAACGACCCACCCCACCACCACCACAGAGCAGATCCCGCAAACAGGGGAGCAGCAAATAGACTTTCACTCCCACCGCCGGGACTCGTTCAGGCCTCGCTCCGCATCACGCCTTAGCTCCCGGAAGTCCGAGGATACAAAGTAGCCCGCCCCAGATCACTCACTGCAAGTATTCCCACCCGTTCCTTCCTTTGACCATTCCTCTTTTAAAATAAAAACCAAAATCCTTCAGAAGTCCAATGCTAAAAAGAACCCCCGCACCAGAGCAATCATGTCAGCGGCCGCTAAAGAAAAGCTCATCTGTGCCATACCTCCCCCCATCCATCCATCCTCCCACCCATCCATTCATCCATTCATCCATCCTCCGCTCCTCCCTTACCAAGGCTAACCTAGCCACCCACAGTCGCCCCCAAAGATGACCAATACGCAACCTCAACCCTCACCTCCACAGACCTCTCCCCATCCCCACTAACCCAATTCCACACCTGGTACACGGCGGCGCAATCGCGCGCCATCCACCAGCCCGAGACCACGACCCTATCCACCGCGCACCTACCCTCGGGCCGTGTGAGCGCGCGCACAGTCTACCTCAAGGAGCTCGACACCCGTGGCTTCGTCGTCTACTCCAACTGGGGCACGTCCCGCAAGGCGGCGGACGTGGCCAGCAACCCCCGCGCCGCGCTGACCTTCCACTGGCGCGAGATGGAACGGCAGGTGCGCGTCGAGGGGGTCACGGAGAGGCTGACGGAGGAGGAGAGTCAGGTTTACTTCGACACAAGGATTCGCGGGAGCAGGCTTGGGGCCTGGGCGAGTCGGCAGAGCGTTGGGATTGAGGGTAGGGATGTGTTGGAGGGGTGGGTCGGGGAGGTGGAGGAGAGGTTCAAGGATCAGGAGAAGATCCCCGTGCCGCCGTTCTGGGGCGGGTTGAGGATTGTGCCGGATTATGTGGAGTTTTGGGTACGTTTTGCTTGCCCCCGCTTGCTTGCTTGCTTCTATGATATAGGTTAAGTGTGCTTGCTAATGTTTTGCAACGCTTGTGTATAGCAAGGGTATGATATATCCACTCATCCACCACTACCCCCCCCCCCCCCCAATCCCCGCGTTCCAAAAGACACATACTAACTCCCTACCTCACAGCCGTCCCAGCCGCCTCCATGACCGCTTCGCCTATACCCGCGACTCTATCGACTCCAACGCCTGGAATATCCAACGTCTCTCACCTTAACCTTCCACCCACCTCCCACTCTACCGTACCGTGCCATCACAAAAAAGAAAAAGGAGCACCCACACAAGTAATCAGGGGAGTTAATTTTCTTTCGGTACTAATACAGCTAGCTAGTTACACTAAAACTACTTATTTACACCTCTCCATCTATCGTACCCATCCACCATGCAAGGGAGATTTTGTGCCCATCCGTCAGCGAATAAGTGTACAGCCCGTCCATGCAAGTAACAGAAAAGAAAGCCCCAGAATGAAAATGAAATGAAAAACAAAAATAAAATTTTTAAGAACCCCCCATCCCATCGAATGGGGAAAAAAATGTTTGAAGAGTGGAGTGTATATCATGCCAGTACCGTAGTAGAAAAATGACAAAAAGATAAATGCAAAAACGCCCACCCCCCCAGCCAGAATTGATCCCAACCCTATCCTACCCTGTCCTTCCCTGCCGAACATGATGAAATATGAAGGGTAGTGTAATATTTACATGAAAATAGGAGAATAAATGGGAAAACATAAAGGGACTTTTGATATCATACAGGTGGAAAAAGGCGTAACAACAGTGCAGATGGACTTTGATGTATAGGTCCCTGTAGAAGCCATACTGTAAAAAAAACACCAAACAAAGAAAAACAAAACCCCTCACTCTATCAATTACAATGGGAGAAGTCCCTCACGTAAACAAAAAAATAAAGAGGTGGGGGGATATTAACGAACAAGGCGAAGAAGACAAGTCATCATTAAGGGGAGAAGAAAAGAAATTCTACTCCCCCCTCCCTCTCACCAAATCCATGACTCTAACCATGACGGCATTCGGATACCCGCGCCCGCTCATTTCATTCACGACCTTGAGCGCGCCGGCACGATCCTCGACAGCCAGGTACGCTCTAGTCATAGCCTCATATGTACTCGGTTCGCGTTTGAGCCTAGCGTTCTCGTCCTTACTAAGGGACTTGTAGACCTCTTCCGCCTTCACGATGTCTTTCTCCAGCGCCCATCCGTGGATGAGGGTGTTGGCAATATACGGGGTCATGCGAACGCCACGGCGCTCCATGTCTGATAACCATAGTGTAGTGTCCTGGACGCGGTGGTTGGCGACGAGGGACTCGAAGAGGGCTTGGTAGATTGTATTGTCGAGTTGGGGTTGCAGCTTGGCGGTGGAAGTGGTTGGATGCAGGAGGGATTTGAAGTGTGAGATTGCGGCTTCGACGTCTTGGAGAACGCATCCCTTTGCGTGGATGAGGGCGGCGTGGTGAGACGATTCCACAGGCTGGTTCTTCGCGCGGATTAGATCAAGTACGCCTTCTGCAGCAGACATGTCCGGAGGATCAAGCGTTGCGTAGGCTTCGATTAGAAGTTTATATGTGTGCGAGGTAGCTTCGATACCTAGGGAGGTCATGCGGTTGAAGTAATCCATGACTTTACTCCTGTCGCGCTTAGTGTTGACGAAGAATTGCATGAGGGAGTTGTATGGTGCCGGACGGGGTTTGTAATTTGGCATGGCCTCCATTTCTTGGAAGAGCTCTTCTGCGAAATGCTCGTCGCCGACACGGGTCAAGGCATTGATCATAGTACCGTAGGTTACACTGGTGGGTTTTATGCCCAGCGCGCGCATCTCGGCGAAGTAGAAAAGGCAGTCGTCCACACGGCGGGCTTTTGCAAGTTTACCGATAAGAGCGTTGTACAAGAAGGAGCTGGGGAGGACGTTCTCTGCCTTGGCTCGCTCAAAGATCTTGAGGGCTTCGGAGGCCTCGTCGTATGTTTGATTCGAGCCTTTGAGTGAAACGATGTAGAGTCCGTAGGTATTGGCAGATGGAGAAGCTCCCATCTTCAGCATTTCGTCGTGGTACACAGCGGCTTGTCGCCGGTTTCCAACGGAGAGTTGCCCGGCAACCATGGAGTCCAAGAGAATACACCAGACATACCTAACAGAACGGAACTCCGTGAGGAGAGGAGTGTCCATTCTCGCATTCTGATAGATCTCCTCCATGAATTCCGGTTGGCCCGCGCGAGCAGCAGCACCAACCATCCTCGCCAGAGTCGTCATCCTAACCAACCTGCCCGCCTTTCGGGTCTGCTGATACATCCGTCGAGCGTCCATAAGCCTAGCCCTAGCCGTCTTCGCACCCTCAAGAGCATTATCGATAGCCTGCGAAACCTTAACGTCGGTCTTGGCCCAGTAGGGATCATAATTGTCCTCAGCAACAGCCTCCCCTTCACTAGGAACCAGGGTGGGTGATGCAACCGCATCCTCGGTTAGCGGCGCCATTGGCATGTTCTCCCAAACCTTTTGAGCCTGCGCGAATGCAGTCCATTCCCCCAAGAGGCCTTCATTGATACCACGGGCTGCAATAACACCATCGACAGAAACCTTCATGGCCTTGCTAAGAGGAACTCCGGCATTCAGCGCGAGAGATAGCATTTGCTCAAACTTCTGAATGCCCTCCGAAGCCGGCTCTCCGGGTTGTTGAAGAACGCCAGCCTGAATCTGCAGAAGAAGATCCAACTGCGGCAATGTCAGCCCGAGTATTCGCTGCTCCCCAAAGAGTCCCAAAACAATCCTGGACGCCTGAGCTCCCATACGTCCACAATGTCGCATGCTAAAACCAGAAATATCGAGTGCGACTCCATGAGTAAGAAGATCCTTTGCGGCAAGCCTATCAATCAAGCTCTCAAACGCTTCTCGTAGATATTCCGCCCTTAAAGCAAGCGGGATACTGGAAGGCCTCTCCATAAAGAACTCGCTAAACTGTTTTAACACCACCAAGGCCTCATTTGTAAGTCGATTCTCAAAAAGCATCATGGAGTACACAACAGCAGCTTCCACATCAGGCCCATTAGACAAAATCCTCTCGGAAAGATCATTCCAAACGGCCCTAGCGTTCTCGATCTTTCCCTCCTTTACGCAGAGATTCAAAAATGCCATCTGGGCAATTGAGGTGCCGGAATGGTTAATACCATGGAGACGAACATGGGCCATGAATTCCGAATAAAGCTGGTCCGCAAGCCCATAATCCCCCAAATCCGCAACTCCAATAAGAACTCTTGACAGTCCAGGGTATTCGGACGCCCCGGTCATTCGGCCCACAATCCACTCCTTGGCAGAGTGCAGATCACCCTGTTGCAAGAAACCTTTGATTATGGCCACCGCCAACAATTGAGAGCGATGGGCATCTTTGCTAGCACCTACAATTTTCTCCAAGAATGACAGCGCACCAGCAGGATCACCAGCCTCCATGTAAGCAAGAATCAATGACTTGTAAACTAGATACCGCTCATCGACACTGCCCGGCTTTTTCGAGCTATCCAGAGCACAGTAGTTGTTGTACGTCTCAACAACAGAGCGAATATTTCCAGCCTTCCCAAATCCCTTGATAAGAGAAAGCGTAGTGTCCAAGCTCGGCAATACGCCATGCACTTCCATATGTGTGTACACCTTGAGCATATCCTCCTCACGGCCACTCTCAGCGCATGCCTCAATAAGGATGGAATATACAGGCTCGGAAAATGCACGCTCTACCCGGACCTCTGTACTAGCGTAAAATATGTCCAAAGCCATATCCAAAGACTTTTGCGAGCGGATCTCATCCAATTCCCGCTTCCGAGATGGAATGACAAACCCGAATCTCAGAATATCATCTTGAATTCGCTGAGCAAACTGTAACGAGGATTTACTGCTTGCGGCGAGGTAGTCGATAAGGATGGAATATGTGACAGTGCTAGGCAGGACTTTGTTCCTGAGCATGTCCTGGTAGACATTCAGGACCCGAGCGATACCGCCGGCGCCGGTTTGTACGAGCGCAACGAGAACGTGGTTGTAGGTGGTGGTACTGGGTTGTACACCTTCTTGGATCATATGCTCAAAGAGGGCCGAGATTTCTTGATACTTCCCTGCCGTTCGTAAATCGCGAAGTTGATCGTTATATCGATCGGTAATACCAGATACTTCTGGCGAAGCAGGAACCAGTGTTTCTTCAGACGAAGTAGGTGAAGGTGCAGCCTCAGCCTCAACCTCAATCTCAACCTCCTCCACAGGAGCGACCTTCTCGGAGAGCAAAACCTCCGACTCTTCAGCGGCAGGCTCGACAAATACGGCCTCCTCTTCCTCCTCTCCTTTGAGAACATCCTTCGACGGTAGCTGAGCCTCCGCTTGTGCCAGGGAGGACGACCGCGACCTTGGTAAGCCCAGTTCCAGGGACGGTGGATTCTCCAGCAACGCCTTCTGCTGCTGCTGATGTTGCGCCTTGGACCATAATATTTTTCTCGAGAATAGGTACTTCCTATTCTCCTTTTCCTCCTTCTCATCTATGGCCTGCGACTGAACGGCATAGTAAGAACCCAGACTGTCGCTACCCTGTCCATCCTTCCCCGGCGCCGCCCGGCCAGAGTTCGCACCGCCAAAGGCAGTGTGCAGCCGAGCCGGCGCATTTTGCTGCCCTAGACGGGAGAGTTGGACGGTAGAAGACGCATACGAGGATTGTGTTGCGGCAACGACGGACTGGGCGTAGCCGTTGACGAGATGCTTCGAGATGCTCTGACGAGCTAGGGTGGTGAATGGTTTGAAGACCATTCAGAGAACTGGTATCTAGGAATTTTTAAGGAACGTTAGTCTTTGCAACCCCTCATTTTGCCCTTTTCTTCTGTATCATCATACTACTATACTAGTACGAATACGAATGGTGGGGGAATGGAAAAAAAAAAGTGCACAAATCTTAATTCCCGAAAGAGTAAAAGGGGAAAAAAAAGTAACATGAGGACAAACGTACGTGGTGAACCAAGAGGGTTATTGCAATCATTGGCAGACGACAAAACAATGCCGTCCGAATAAGTAAATGTGGGATGATATAATAAGAGGCGAAGAAGTGCGATGTCTTCCGGTTCTCGGACACGGAAAAGAGGGATGAGAAGAAAAAGGTGGGACGATGTTTGCAAGTTATGAGAAGAGCGATGACAGCGGTGGAAGGGAAAGTGTGAGAGAAGGATGTTGAGGAGGATATTATGGGGGAATGTGGGAGGATGACCGAAGGGGGGTATGGCTCGTCCCTGTGAGGCTATGAGATGAGATGAGTTCGTGGGGGGGGGGGAGGTAAGAAGGGAGAAAAAAAAGTCCCAGGGAATTTTTAGGGCGAAAACTTCAGGCTTTTTTTTTTTTTTTTTTTTCCTGATTCCCCACAATGGAAAAAAATATCGGCAGACCGGCCCCAGCCTGAGACCTAACTAGTGCCCGCACTCGAGTACAATAGCATAGTATCATAATTCAACTAACGCGGGGAAGGAGATATTCTGGCCGCAAAGGCGTGCGATACCGGTAGTCTAGAAAGCAGACAATGGCGATCATCACCACCACCACCGCCACCAGCAAGTCATCACAAGTTCTAGATGCAAAGCAATTACTAGTACCGGTACAGCATCAACAATCGTCCCGAATCTCAGGCCGAGTCAGCCAATAAAGCACAAAAACCCGGGACAAACAGTGCACAAACAAGGAATTAATTACGAGGACAATTAAGCAGACAAAAGTCAAGAACACAGCCAGATTCGTGCACCGCGCGGAGAGCAAGAGGAAGCGGAAGCACAAGAAATGGAACACTCATTCGGCCCCCCCGAATATCTCACTTCTCCCTCATCTCTCTCACTCACGCGCGCATCCGAAGAAAAGAAACCGGAAGGAGATGAAATGGTCAGGCAGCAACCGTAGCTCACCACCCACACAACCTCCCCGGAATCAGATGGATCCGAGCGAGCGCCCATCCGCCCGTCCATCCATCGAGGCTCAGCATGCTCGAGCACAGTAAGTTACTCGAGTATGATAGACCTGCGATGAACAAAAGATCAGATAAAAAAGACATATATATCCTATCATATAATAATAATTATAATAAAATTCGCGATGACAGGAGATAGAAGTATCATAAAAACCCCACAAGACGAATTTAGCAACAGAGCTCAAGAAGAAGAAGAGGACACAATTCCCTACCGTTATTACGGTACTGTAATTCCACCTCCGGGGTTCAAACAAGAGAAGAGAAAGAAAAAGAAAAAGAAAAAAGAAAAGCCCATCCATTCCATCAATCATGAGACCCAGCTCCCGCCCCCCCGGCACGGTAAAACGCCCTTTCATAGGACGAACATCCCCCCGACCATTCCGAATAATCCCGTTCCCTCCCCCAAGGCCTTGCCCGCCAAGTGGAGGAAATCTCGTTAGGACGGACCAATGCAGCGAGCGGTGCGAACTAGTACAAGCCTAGCTCCCCTCTCTAAATTCGATGATTAGGAGGAACGAACGTTTTACTGTGATTATCCCAGTCCTCTCCTCTCCGCTCCGAGCAATAATAAACACCCCCATGCGACAGTCGCCCCGAAAAGCCCAAGGCAGTACGGTATGCGGTGCGGTGCGGCAAACATCATCATCGTCATCATCATCATCATCATCATTGTCATTCCGCCTACCGTACGGTATCCATCCATCCGTTCGCCATAAAAAATAAAAAATACATCAAACCAATCCTTCATTCCATTCCATCCCATCATGACCCCGAAATACACAATGACTCCAACCAACCCACTTCCCCTACCCTACCCGACCCCGTACAACATCAACCCTCAGCTCCCTTCCTTCCTTCCTTCCTGCCACAGCCCCCCCCCTTCAAAAACAAACCTTATTATAAACCACTCTTACATTCTTACATACCATAATCTTCACACGGAGAGGTACAGTCCTGGTACTCGTAATCGACCGCTATTTTGCACGACAAGCCAAGGTTAAAGCAAAAAAAAGGCTGAATTTTGAACGGTGCACGCAAAGGCAAACCGTTCACAAGCATTGGTTCAATTATGACTATCCTACCCTACCGCATTACGCGTCTTTTGCGATGGCTCAGGTAGGCAGGTATCCCGGGTTCCTGGTCGCGGAGGTGGGGACACAGACAACGGCAACCGTGTCGTGTGAGAGGGATAATACCTATGCGGGGTCATGGTTTATCACTCATGTTGGTCTTTTTTGTTTCTTCGTTATCAGATGTTGGACCGGGCCTTTCCTGGGAAACCCCAATTAACCCACTAATCAGGACTTGCTATGATATCATACTTTATATCGGTCACGATGTTAGCAGATTCTAACGTTCACTTTTTTTTCTTATTAAAACCCCCCCCCCCCCCCCCCGTTCATGACTTTTATGATAGCTGGATAAATAATGTTTAGGATTGCCTGTCGTATGATATTATATACTGTCCGTTAAACAAAATTAACCGTACGGTACACAAAGGGTCCATGGCAATGCAACAACAACACCTCTCACCCATCCAGCGTTTTCAGCACCCACCACCACCTAAAGATATTCCTCTGGATCGAATATAAATTCCTACTATGTATCATATTCCACCATGTCTTTTACAAATTTTTATTGTCTTTTCTTTGATTTTTTTTAAATGATAGATATGAGGTGTTGGTGGGGGAGTTCCTGTTGTCACGTGCACATATTAGCTAGCCCCTCTACTCGAGCAACCGATATTTAATATCTCCTCCTCTTCAACCAAATCACCATACCGTACCACAACCGGTCTTCTCACGAAATTAAACCTTGGCGTTATTCCCAATCAATATTATCCTGTGGGGGTTAATATTTGGAGATAATATTATTATCATGATATTATTTACCAACAACCGCGACGCGACGGTCAGTTAGTGATGGCGGTGGCGGTACTCGAGCACAGTTACGGTATCGAATGTTGACACGTTTCTTCACCGAGCTGGCCTTTTCTTTATCCTCTCCTTTCGTCCCAAGCTGCCTGTTTGTTTGTCGCACGCACACCCATATCATAGGCTTCAGGGTTTGTTCTATGGGCTAGAATTAGCGAGAGCGGATGGAGGTTGGATTGGATGGGTATACATTATTATTATTATCATCATCATCATTATTAAAATTTGCGCAGTAAGTAGTAGGTAGGTACAGAACCGGTATCACTAAATCCAAGCCACAAATAAAAACCCCTCTACTATTATATACTGTACGAGTACTGCAAAACCCCGCCTCATCCCAGCCCGCCGTAAATGATGCCTACAATTAACTATACACAGCCACCCCTCCCTACCTACGCCCGGTCCAACCATACTTCATCGCCAATTCATAAGGTATCCGGACGGACACCTTGACCTGCCTACTTTGTATCTATCTATCTATCTATCTATCTATCAGCTTTGGCGCCAAGGCAACCGGATACTTATGAATAGATGAACGGGTCTGGGGTGGTGCTGGCTTTTTAGTCAAGTGGGGTATGATATTCGGAAGTTCTGCAGTATCATGCGGGCAGGCGGGCCGTGCAGGGACTGACCCCGTATGGTATTATAAGAGAATAGAAAGACCAGGCTTGTTATTCCGGGTTTTTGTTCGGGGGGGGGGGGTTGCTGTGTTTGTGCTGGGTGCCGTGAAAACTACCGGTGCTCTACAGAAGTGGATTGTGCAGCGGGGTTGAGGGTGGGGGGGGTGAAGTTATGACATATGTGTACGGGAGTTGAGATGCGGTGCTGATTTCGCTTCGACACGGTTGATTTGGTGCTGGGGGACGACGGGAGCAGGATGTCAAAATCCGGGTGATGATTTGTGGCCCAGTGTGTACGATCGTGCTGTGGATGGGCACACATGTTCACTCTCGCAAGCAGACAAGGATGGTTTATCCAACATTACGATTACCATGTCCCACCACCCGCCCAAATGCCTACGCTCTAATAGACTAAAGATATAACGTGAAGAACCGGCCTATGCGCCTCGCACCTCCCTCCCTCTACGGCACTCGAGTACCTCTCAAACTACCGTTAAAACAAAAAGGAAAAACTTTTATAATCCAACCCCTTCAAAACACATCAACCTCGGTCTCCACCTCAAAGCTCCCCCAATCCTGCTCGTCAACCCTAATCTCCCACTGCTCCCTCTCCCGGCCATCTCCATACAGCACTTCGCACACGCCTCCAATGGGGATATCCATAACCGCATCAGTGCCTCTATTCCACAGAGCTTTCCAATCCCTCTGCTCGTCATTCTCCAATACCCCCGTGCCCTTCCATCGCTCGCTGACGCTCTCCGCCCGGCCCCTACGAGCGGGCTTCTTCTCTTCCTTTTGAGGGGGCGCTCGGCGGGACTTCATTATTAGGCCGCCGTCCAGAGGACTTATCGGCGAGATGGCTTCCTCGCCGCTGCCGCCAATATTGACGCTCACACCGCTGTTGCCCGTGATTTCGTCCCCTGTGGCGTCGGGCTCGGCGCCGAAGTCGACGCTGGCAATCTTTGCGGCGTCATCGACTATGCATTCCAAGTGGTCTAGCCCCCGGGTCAAGTAGCCGGTGTTGTAAGCTGCCAGGGCAACGTAGATATAGACTACCAGCATGACCAGGAAACTTGGCAAAGCGAGTGCCCACCATCTGCTCGGATAGTAGTGTATTCCTACAGCATGCAGTAACGGCGATGGAGCAAACGACCAAATTATGTAGATCAGGAATGCGAGGCTGGATACGAGGTAGAGTACGAAGCCATAGTATTCGTATGTGGGTACTTTTGGCGCAGCTCGTGGGGTGGATTGGGCGATCCGGGAGGAAGTCGCGACCGCTTCGCTGTCAGAGGAGTCGGGGGTGGTAGGGCGGGAGGGAGTGAATGGCGGGCGCAAAAGAGAAGTTAGTGATGGCGACGGTGGTAATGGCTAAGGCATCGAACGGAAGATTCATCAGCACAAAGGGTAAAGGTCAAGGGAGCAGACACCAGTGCGCACTCACAGTCGGCGGTCGATTGTAGAACGGCGGAGCAAATGAGCTTGGGTGTAACATCCCACCGCCAATCCCCCCTATCCCGTTGAACCCCCCCCCGCTCAACGGTAGTGACGTCGAGGAACTGCTGGAGGATATTGTGTCGTCATCATCGGAATCCGTCAGGGCGCTGCTTCCACCACCAGTTCCACCACCACCACCATTCCCCCCTGCTCCGATACTACCAATCCCGCTGCTACCGTTACCGAAGGAGTTTCGTGTTCGTCGGCTCTCATTGCTATTCAGGTGGGATGTGAGGTTAGGGGAGGAGGCGGAAGTGGTGATCGGAGGCGGGTGGAGTGAGGAGGAAGTTGGTCGGGGCATGAAGACGAGATGAAGTTGGGGGATGAAGGGGCAGCGTAGTAACCGCAAGGGTTGGCAGGGAAGCAAGAAATTATGATGACACCTGGAGCTCTACTACTGTACAGTACTTTACTGAAATGATGACCATCCTACAATGCACGTCCGTGAGAGGGAAAAAAACGTCTACAGGTCTCTTCAAGCGATCCGGATGTCTTGCTTACAGTGCTTTGTCCATGGCCTGAATGGTAGCTTTGTCCCACCCTTGATGCCGGGCAATCGGCGGCTATTACGGTGTCCTGAGGACCTACATACACGACAAGACACGAAAGAAGTAGATTTTGATGAGAAGAAAGAAAACGCCTCCCACAGGCATACAATGTGCATTCATGTCCACTTCTCCCACCGGATAAGATAATCCAGCCTTAACGCAACCACCTCAAGACTAGGTAACAAAAGAGGAAGAAGACTGCAATCCCACCATAGAATATCCATTTATCCTGCATAGCCCTCCGCTCAATCATCCTAATTGTATCCCTACTCACTCCTAATGTATTTGCGACGTTGTAAAGCTTTCGTTGTGTGTTTTTCAATATCTGCCTCTGCTCACCCAAGTCCGCCAACACAGCCCTGCCTCGATCGAGGAAGTCATCAAGCTGGTCGTTCGTACGCGACATGAAATCCCTTTCCCTGAAAGTATGATCTTCCTGGGACAGCGTATGAGCCTGAGCAATACCACCGGCCGGGGCGAAGGGAGAATGTGGAGAGGGGACGTTTCGAGTATGTGCCGTATTCGCATAGGGGTTCTCGGGGGTCGCAGATGAATGTCCGCGGCGTCCAAGGAGTTCACTACGAGCGACAGTATGCTCCTAGAATAACCCCGTCGTTAGAGCTTGCACAAAATCATGCGATCGGATTCCTCCCATACAGCATCTGCCCTTTCGCCCTTCAGCTTGACAAACTGCTGCCTGTACTCCGATATCTCCTTCCTGAAATTCCTAACGCGCTGAAATGCCTTTTCTTGCTTTGCAGGAACGATCTCCCGCCTTGCCATGGAGTCGTAATCATCGATAGTTCGTGAGAGGGAAGCTAATGAAGCGGATATCTGCCCTATAATTGCTGAATGAGTACGCTCACTTGATGCCTATGCGTGGGGCTCGGATAATTTTTATCATGCATACCTTGTAAGGCTGGTGATGAAGTTCCAGGCGACTCCGCGAATGTACCCAAGTCCTTCTTGATGGACTGTGTCTGCTTTAGGGCAGAGTTGAAGAGAGAGTTCTAAGGGGTGCTGTGTATTAGCCATCCGTTGACGGTCCCTGACATCGAAATGATGCGAGAATGTGACTAAGTGTACCATTTTAAGCCGTGGGCTCCTGGCAGCTCCTAGAGCTCAGCTCTGAAACGACGCACTTATTGAAAATGCGGAGAGAGACTAACTTCAGCTGAAGGAGTTATGAAAGAGCCGGGTTTCCTGAGGAGCTTCGGATGATGATTGGGAGAGGGGCCAATAGATGTTTCGTGGGGAATCGAGGGTTGTTTCTGAGGGAAGAGGACACTTGGAGGTTGCTGCGGCTCAAATTCTAACGAACAGCCATTTGGGGTCATCGTAACAAGGCGAAGGGAGAGCTTGTATAGTGCCCTGTTTTTTGAGCTACGAGGGGTTTGGAAGGGATTACTTTCAAGTTCACAAAAAAAACATTTTAACCTTTGGCGATAGCAAGCATTCACTTAGACTGTCACTAATATTTTAGACAGAGTTCAAGATTCAGTAATACTATTCAATTGCCAACGTAATCTATATTACAGACCACGATGGTAACTTGACACATGACATGCAAGCTATCGAGGAAAGCAAATTATCCCCAGAAGCGATACAAATGTTAACCCCCACCCGCAAGTAGAGGAACTTATTACGAACCTCAGCGTCTGCTTGGGACTCTATACCCATACGCTCTGCTTGGGAAATCTTGGCTCAATCTCTTTCGAGATCAAGTTATCCCAACTCTTCCTCGCATCCCTGATAACACATGGTAAAAAAAGTGTAGTAAGGGGAAAAGATGAGTAAAAAATAAAAAAAAGGGGGTGAAATGCTAGCGGATTCACAAAACAAGGGGTTCTAAAAGTGCGATGCTCCAGAAATACAACCCATACCCATGTGATAGAAGGAGGAAAGGAAACGGAAAAAGGAACCCAAAACAAAAACACCCCGGACGATGCAAAATAATATAGCAACGGTGAAAGAGTCCCGCCAACTTCTGTTGTGATGGACTGCTTTCCCTATTGGAAACCGGAATGAGCCCTCCCAATTTACTTTTGATGAGATGTCATGCAGTCATAAAGGAGAGAAGAGGTAATAGTACAATGGAAATGATAACGTTGTAATGGACCCTAAGGATTTAAACTTTTCTAAAATCTGTAAAGATGGTAAGCACAAATTCCTAACGTCATGTGAGAATCAGAAGGAAAGGGAAATACCATTGAGCACAGGGTAGATAGATTCGAAGGCAATGTATATCTCCTCACGAACTTTCGCACCCGTCAGAACAATCTTTCCACTCACGAAGATAAGCAGAACGATCTTAGGCTTAATCATTCTGTAGATCAACCCCGGGAACAATTCAGGCTCGTAAGAGCTAAAGTGATGATGGCGAGAGGCGAGACCCTCGAGACGTATGGGAAACTTGATATCACAGGAGCCAACAATGTTCTGAATCTTGAAATCCGTAAACTTGGCATTGAACCCAAGTTTCTGGATAATGCGGGCGTATTTGCGCGAGGCAAGCTTAGAATCATCCTCAGATTTGGCACCCGTGACGACCATCTTGCCGGATGCGAAAATGAGTGCAGTGGTTTTAGGTTCACGAATACGCATGATAACAGCGGCGAAACGCTAAAAGTAACAGCATAAGCATATTGCTACCAAAGACCGGGGAGACAGCCAGAGTAGCAAAAGTAAGTTAGTACCTTAGGGTTGTATTCTGCGTTCCTAGCATGCAGTGCAATCGTCTTCAGATCCAACCGACAATCAAGATTAACGGTTGCGACGATGTTTCTTTACGCATACCAGTTAAGCTTGATGAATCAAAACCTGTCACAATTTGGTAGTACTCACTGCAATGTAGGCACAATACCACTAACGGTGGGTCCACCTCCTGGGGTCGCAGCTGGAGTAGCCGGAGTAATAACTCCTCCGGATTGATCATTAGCTGGTTGCCCATTCATTTGGGCCTTGTGACTCTCAGCATCGGATGGAGGTGTCAAATCGCCAGCGCCACCGGGAAAAGACAAAGAAGCAGGGCTAGTGAAAGCCTTGGCTTGCTGGGCGTTCTGTGGGTGAGAAATAATGGCCGCCATAATTAAAATTGATGAGAAACTATCGATTTGTGGTGAACGGAGCAGTTGATGTTGTTGTGGATGGTTGGGAGAAAGTTTCGGATGGATGTCGTTGATAAGCTGTGTGGGTTGATGTAGCGGAGGTGGAGTGGGGTATCAGGGAGAAGCGGTTTAGGGCAATGAGGTTGGTCGAGGAGAAGAACAACCAAATGTCTCCCCTACTTTACTAATGACGATATGGGGCTTGTAGAGAATGTAGTCGTCCTAATTTGCAAGAGACGAATGGTAACCGGAAAGGGTGATGAGATGGTGATGGATTTTATTGTCGAAAGATCGATGAGTAATGGCGATCTGGGAAAGTGTCTTCCTGACCGCGCTGACTAATCGCTCGGATGTGACCGTGCGGTGGTTTTTGAAAAGTAACGAAAGGAGTGAATTTGAGAAGAGTGGAGAGATCGCTTCAAGCAGAACGAACACTGATCGGGTCGTTGTGGAAGGCGATATTTCGGGTCTTGTCAAGGTGACGGACAAAACGGGGATATGATGTTTACGCGTGGAGGAGGCCAGAGGTTTTTAAAGGGAGGGTGGAGGGATGCCCGTCCCTTTATATATCCTAGTGCCAAGACCCAGCCTCGTGCCGCGCGTCTGACTCAATCACACAACGCCGCTAAGCTAACCAATTTCGGGACATAGAATGAGTCGCGGACTGTTTCTCAATGAGGCTGCAACAAAGATTTGCCTCCCACCACACAACCAAAAGCAGCAACAGTCAACACAACACGAAGGCAAAAACACTCTGATATCTACAAAGTACTGTGCATACATTACAATACCAGCTACATCTGCATCCAGAGATGTAACCGAAGGAACTGGTGAAAGAAACTCTGATGGAAAAAAAAAATGAAAAGATGGCCAAAAGGACAGATCTCTCACTCAAGGAATAGAAGGGGCGAAGGGGAAAGGGAAGAAAGGAGAAGGAGGGGGGAGGAAAAAAATAAATTTTTTACCTCCTGGTGTGTGAACAGGGGGCCAGAATGCCCCCAAGGCCTAAAGAGCCTCCTTTTTTTTTGCCCCAGAATGGGCAGTCAGTGATTGCCGCGCGCCCCTGTTCAGTCAGTTCCACACAGCTCCTTGTTTTTTCCTGCGTCCCAGCTCGCATCCCTCACTCACACTCCCCCAGCCTCCCTTCCCCCCCCCTTCTCTTGTGTGCCGTGATGTAGCCGCTTTGTCCCCTTCATTCGCCCTCCCTTCCCAACAAGCAGTGCCCCCAGGAGCACGTCTCAACCGAGGGAAAAAAAAAAAAATCGCTTGCTCTGCTGTCCAAAGTCGCATCCATCCACTCCGCACGATTCTTCGCTAGTCAATGTTTTCGTTCCCCCAAACCCCGCCTCCTTTGCTTCCCCCTCTTTGCTGGCAACAAACCCAACTTTCTGCGTCTTTTCTCTCCTGAAAAATAAAATAGTGAAATACCGAACAGAATATTATTTTTGCGTTAGTTGATTGATGGTGAAGGCTGTTCGTGTTGATGCTGGCTGACCAGCAAAAAAAAACATGCGAAGGGAAAGGAAATCCCTGCCGTCAAGGTGGAGAGGGGTGAGAGAAGGGGATCAAAGGAGGAACGGATGGAGGGGAAGGAGCGAGAAGAAGAAAAGAGGAGGTGGTGAAAGTGCTTGCAATTTCGGAAAACCCCTTCAGACGTAATCTCAAACAAATGGATTTTCTCTTGGCCAACGACTGAAAGAGAAGGCTGGGGTTATTTTCGGCTCGCCGCGGATTGCTATGTTTTCTTTTCTTCTCAGTATGACAGAAAAGAAAGTTACAGTAACCTATCGCCGCATGCAGCAACTCTTTCCTCGCCTTTGTCAATAACCCCTCACTACATGGACTAGGACTGGTCAGGTCTGGTCACCGCCTGTCCATCTCCAAACGCCTCTTACCGCCCAGGCAACCAACCATCCGCCCTGTCTGATATGACTAGGTCGTTGTATCACGACAATCGAAGCACGCTGTGCACACTAGGCACCCTCTCCGCATTCTTCACGAAATGTATGAGCGAAGGAATATGATAATGGAATGCTACCGGCATACTTTCTATCGAAGGGGGCATCCATTTGCATCAGTCCCAGTGAATACTGTATGCTTCTCTCCGATACGTGCGGTCATCATACGGTAATCTCGGTGGGGATGGGTTTGGTGAGGATTTGGTGAGGATCAGGGAAGAGGGGGCGGCGAGGAGCCACCACTTACTGGTTCGATGATGAATGATGACTGTACCGTACCGGTGGGGTGCTGTATGGTACAGCACCGTATGATACGATGGTGAAACCAACAGCAAAAATGGCGGATGTCAAACAATCACAACGTCGCACCGCTCACCCTCTTGGATGGGAGGCTGTTTACGAAAGGCTGTTTACAAGGCGGGCGGCGGTCAGTCGCAAACAGAAACAACTGCTATCTTCTGTATGGCTCTCAGTCCCCCTGATCATCAAAGTTTGATAGGATACGGCTGCGGACTGCAACCTTCCTCATCACGTGCTACCACCTGAGACCTTGCCCAGCCTCTAACACGCAGATGGGGTCTCTGGAACCAAACCAAACCTTTCCTCTCTTCCTTTCTCGCCCCATTTCGTGCTGACCATACACCAAACGACAAAATCGACTCGGAGCCCTCACATCCGGCTGAAAAACCTGGGAGGAATCAATATAACCGTATATCGATAAATCCGTCGACGCTGAGTGTTGAACCTCGAGTGAATGGAACACAGCTCAACGCGCGCCTATTCTCCTGGCAGGCTGGTGATTTTTATGGAGGAAAAGACTTTTGCTCTCGAGCTTAAGCCACCTCGAGTAACCTGTTTGCAATATGGTCGGAATCCGAGTAACGTTAAGCGATGGAGAGCCCCGGCAAGGCGGTGTGTGTGTCCAGTCTCACAGAAGTCACAGACCTTGCAAACTTCGAAGCAGGCTCCCAGCATCAAAGTTCCATCACAACATAAAAATTTACGGCTGTCGGATAAGGTCCTGTCTCACGGATATCTGCGCGATTCACCGTTCCCGTCTTCACACCGCAACGGACAAACAATCAAGGGACTTGTGCAGCAATCAGTGAGCATGGCTCTTGGATTCAACACGACGCTAACTCGATCTTACCGCTTCTGTTCAGGCTACGGGTTACAGTGTTGGAAAAAAATTATCCCTTGCTAAAGGTACTCGGGTGAGGGGGGAAATATTGGGACAAGCAGGGGGTTGAAGAATTACTCTAATTAGTAGTTATCTTACCTCTTTTTTGGTTCTTTGATACCCCTTCCAAGGTATATGCACAGGCCTCTGCTACCCCTGCTTGTCCCAATACTTCACCCCTACCCCTAGTACTAGTTTTTGTGCTATACTATGTAATGCTAATCTAAAACCGCGCGAGCGCATTTCTCTTTAGCAAGGAGGCTTTTATTATAAAGTCTTATCGCTCGGAGTTGGATTGGCCAAAAGTGCCGATACAAGGCGCCCAGGTTACCGTACCGTGTTCCTAGCCTGCTCTTGGTCTCCCGGTCACACAAGAATCCTTGCACCAACACACTTCATATTGCATTATCTGTGCGTGCAACAGATCTAGCAAACCCGTGGTATCGAGTTTCGTTTTATAGGCACAGAAGGCGCGGGAAAGAGAATAATGATCTTCGCTATTACGAGTTTCACGAGTTGCGGAAATTGGACATTGAGGGAAAATGACTTTCCCTATAGCACTACTCGTACATCCATCATACACTCTCCGACAAGCACAATACCGCAATCTGCCAGTATTCTAACCCAGCACTGTTCTAACCAACTTCGCGGTCTTGCGAACAGCACTAGCCACAGCTCATTGCTGCGGTGCCACTTTTCCACAAGCATTGGGGCAAGTGCTACCAAGCAAACAGCGTTACCAAACAGAAGCAAAACACCACTAAACGCGCATAGTCTCGTGGGAAGACCATCTGATTCCGATCGATGAAAACATAAGCTCCTGATAACCCCTGTGAACAATCATTTCCAACCCCGAATCATCTATTCCGACTCCCCGCCCTCCTCTTCAAAGTTATGAATCTGCAAACCATTAGATCTAAAAGCCCAAAACATCAGACCAACAGAAAGCACACACACCTTACTCGCCAGCCCAATCCACTCACCCATCCCCTTTGCAACATACTCCCTGCCCTCTTCTGGCGCTATATCATGACCCCAAACCACAACATCGCCGAAGTTCGCCAACCCCCTAAATATCTTGACCTCTCCCTTCCCCTCCTCTCCGTCCTCCTCTTCCACCACCGGCCGGTTTCTCTTCGACTTCTCAATCGCACCCGTAGGGACTTCATCCGTAATCGTTAACACATGCCCTATCTCCCAAATCCACCATCAGCCCCCGCCTTCAATCCCACCAATCCAACACAATCCCCAGGAAACAAACCAGAATACCCCTCGGGCAGTGAAACACCCTTCCCAACTAACTTCCTCCCACGAAAATGCGCAACTTTAGTCCCTATTGAGCCCGACCCCACATCACACGCCCAATTAGAACACCCCAACCAAGCATGAAAGAAAAAGAGTGAAAATAAAAACCGTCAACTTCTCCGGCATTCACAATCCAATGCTTCGTAGCGTTTGCGCTGCCAGTATGTTTTACATGGCAGGGGAGGAGGTGGATTGTTCCGGGGGTTTCCTTGGAGGGTTGGATTACGAGCATGTTTCGTCCGCCCATCTGCTCTAGTAGTTTTGCGCTGTAAATGGGTGTTGCGCGAGTGGGTGTGGTGTGATATGGTGTGGTGTGGTGAAGAGAGGAGGGATTGACTCCGAGCCAGAGGGAAGACGCGTTTAGATAGCGAATTCTTGGCGGTTTGCGTTGTAACTGTTAGATTCAAAGGCTTTTCTACAGCATTCGAGAGTGGGTTAGACCAGCGAATGTGCTCTGGTAGCCCAACCCTTCACAATTGTAAACAAATAAACAGATAAACAAATAAACAGGCAGGCAGGCAGGCGGAGGCAAGCGAATATCACATCGCATAAACCAATTACGCCAAGTCACAAAAAAAACAACGGAACAAATCCCCGGCACTCCAGTGGCCCGTCCCGGTCATCTCCCCGCCGCCGCCGCCGCTGCCGCCAGCGATCACTTACTCGAGTATAGCATCCTACTTTACCCCCCACGTTCATCACTATATTTTCCCTCTTTTTTTCTTCTTTTTTTCTTCCTTCCCCTGTCTTTCTTCTCCTTAGCTCCTCCCCTCCCCCGCCTTCATCTCCACGACCTAATCAATCAATCAATCAATCAATCAAACCCTTGCGGAATATGCAAAGCACATACCATGCCCTCCCCCCCTTCCCCCTCCCCCATGGCATATCATAACACTATCATTCCCATCCTATCAAGCACGTACTCTCACTCGGTATGTTATTGGACGCTGACCACTTTCGTTACGAGTGGTATGTAATGTAATGTACCGGTACGGTAGTCTGGTATGTGACCCCTTGCATTGGTTAGTCAAATCGACTTCGGATTTATCCTACTGTATTGTGCTGGATGGGATACGGCGGTCTGGCCTAAAACACTAGTAGCATTGTAGTCTCTTGTGGTGTCGGTGGTGGATAGTTGGCTTGGTGCGGATGGGTTAGTTGGGGTGATAATTTATGATATTGTGGGTGGCTATATTTGCAGCAGCGACGACGAAGCTGGTGTTTGTTTCTGGAGGAGGGGTGATGATCGACCGTGTAAGGGCGGCCGCTTCGTTAATGGGCCAGCAGAAGTGACTACCTATAACTCGAACAAATCGGAGACCCATCAACCGTCACGGGACGGGAGGAGTGGGGTATAGTATAAGTTAGTCGGGCAAAACATCGGTGATGAAAAAGCGAGTGAGAGTTGGTGATTAGCTTGATATGGGAGGGGGGGGAATTCGAAGAAGCGCTTTTTAGAGAGCGCTGGATATATGTTGTTTGTTTGGGGGAGGTGGGTTATGGAATGTATAGTGGGGTGGGCCTTTTATTTATTTATGGTTGGGTCGCAGTTGGGTCGCAGTTGGGATTGGCCCTAGGTCAGCCTGCTTGCCTGAGGTCTTAGTGTCTAGGGTGTGGAATAATGAGTGGAATTGTGTGTGCAGGGTTCGAAGGCGTATGTGCAGATAGGACTTTTTTGTGACTTTCTAGGTTGGTTGCCGGCTCTTGGATTCCTGCTGTAATAGCAGTTTACGTGCTGAAATGGGAATGAAAGGCAAACACCAGAACGAGCCCGCAGCATGTGCTAGTTATGTGGGAGAGGAGTCGTGCCTACCGAGGGGAGATCCCGTATGATACTCTGCAGTAATCCGTTGGGGTTAGAGAGAGAGGGGGGGGGACCAAGATTAAGAGATATAACGCCGTCATTCATTTCATAAAACTGCGCCCAATATTTCCACTATCATACACATTTAGCACTAGCTCCAATTACCATACAAGGGAGACCCTCGAGACCAAACGATCCGCCAGCAAATAACCGTGGGTAAACGAATAACCTGACAACATGCACACAATGCTATGGACAACCTCCTCCGTCTAGCACTATCTACTTCCTGTAATAAATCTTCTTCAACTGGAAATGCAGTTGCAAAATCCCTTTATCAAACGAACTCCTGAACCCCCTCTCTCTCTTGGCAGAGTAATCCCATTCCTTATCAACAATCCTAAAGGCCAGATCCTCATACGGAGGTCCAGCGATGAACCTGATGAGACAAGTATCCTCCTCTCCCGCCGGAGCGAAGCTCTGACCCCTCTTGCGCCCACCCTCGCGCTCTATACGATACGTAGGAGCCTTAGTCTTGTCGATGAGGTCTGGGTAGAAGATATTGAACTTGTATCCCTGGACAACACGGGGTGGGGGATTGTCGTGGTCGTAATGCGTTTGGTTGTATTTGTTCCATTCATATCCCATCTGGACACGATTGAAGTAGCGGGGTTTGCGAGGACGGTATTTGCTCGCCCAGGCTGGCTTAGGACCTGTCGTAGTAACTTCCTCTTCACCGGTGAAGATTTCTTCATTGTCGCCGACGCCACGGGCGACTTCCCGTTCGTAGAGGGCTTTCGTGGCTTGCGAGAAATCGTCATTATCGAAAACTGCGGCGAAACGGGAAGTTGGTGGGGCACTGGGTGCTGGTACTTTCGGCAGTGCGCGTTTCTGCCAGAAGAAGCGTTTCTTGTAGGGGGCTTTGTATTGCTGTCGAGCCTTCACAGGGACGTAGCCCATTTTTTGCACCTTTTGGCGTTCCTCCTCTAGATGCTCGAGGAAGGCTTTCTCGTCGGCGGACTCTAGCCCTTTCTCTTCGTGGCGTAATCTTAACATTGGCTCTGGGTCCATTTCGGTGGTGTAAAGCACAACCCGACTTTCTTTGTAGACGACATTTTTCTTTTCTTCCTCTGCTTGTACCCCTTCTGGGACACCCTTTGATCCGCTGAGGATGGCCTCGAGCTTTGTTCTGACAGTTTTTGCCTCTTCCTTCTGCTGCCGAACAAGAATCTCTAGGCGGCTTTTGATTACATCACCGTAAATCTTCTTCAAGCTAGCTTTAGCTTTCCAAACCCTCAAGCTACGTAGGAGCTCGTTCCAATAATCTACATCAATCGGCTCATTCGAGTTGAGCTTCTTTACGATTTGCGCTTCAAGTGTTTGTAGCTCTTCTAGAGTCTTGGAGCTAAAGAGCTTATCGACATCTCCAGCAACAGAACTAACTGCCCTGCCTTCTGGAGCAGACTCCTTCGACTTGTCACGGCGGTCTCGGCATATGACCTTCATAGTCTAATCTGGAAATTAGCTCTTGAGCTTCCAGGAAACAGCAGAGAAGTAGATAGCTTACAGCCCAGTATTCTCGATTATTCTTGTTAGTCTCCAATGAAATGTAAACATCGATCTCGGCCTCCAATTCCTCCAACTGCTTCTCGTCCAATCCGTCCAGTATGGACACCGGATCGATAACATCCAGATCCTCATCGGCAATCTCGTCATCAAGCGGACTCCTATCCTTATCGATAACCCTCAAATTTACTGCGAGCCAATCAATTGGCTTCGCCCTCCCCTCTTTGACGCGAATCTCAGCCTTCTTCTTGGCCTGCTTGAGTACGAACGTATCTTCCTGGTTCACCCACTCCCGCATCTGCTCATCCTCCTGAAGCGCGTTAAGTCTCGTCTGTTCACGGACATGGCGCTCCTGCTTCCGGCGCTCCGAGTGATCATCTCCACCGCCGCTGGCGCCGGCTGTGCTACTCTCTGCTCGCTGTGGGGGAGGGGAAGAGGAGCGTTGCCTGGACTGGTGTTGTTTTCGCCATGGAGGGTTGGGGCCTGGTTCTGGAGAGCGGGTGCGCTTCCGGGGGCTGGGGTCCGACTCGCGTTCCCGGTAGGGCATTTCGCGGCGGGAGGGGTGTTTGTTTGAAAACGACATATTGGTTGGATTGGCAAATTAATGGTGGTGGTGAACGTTGGAGACCCAAGTTGAAATGAATATGGTAAGATCAACTCATGCCAAGACGGGGAAACATTTTGAGCAACAACCACGTGCTACAAAAATTGCCCAAGAGCCGCACCTCTTTGACATCTGCAAACGGCGGTTTCTGGGGAAACAACCACATCCTCCACGATCTCCGTTCCACAATGCCTCTCGGAACAAAGAAGGTCTTTCTGTGAGTTCGTTCATTCCTCCAATTAACCTCAATTTCTGGATTCCAGCTAACAAACCCCTCCCAGTCCAAATTTCACCCTTGGGCTCATCCGAACACCCCACCTCCCCCCAAACTACGCACAATTCATTGTTCCCCTAAACATAAATAAACTAGACGTAAAAGACTACCTGCTACACGTTTACAGCGTCGAAGTCCTCTCCGTAAGGTCCTTCATCCAGCAGCAAAAGGTCCAGCGGGCCAAGAACAAGGATCTCAATAGGCCGAAAATCGAGTGGTATCGGCCCCGGGCAATCAAGAAGATGACGGTGGAATTAAAGGAGCCATTTGTGTACCCGCCTGAGCCCGAGGACTTATCGCCGTGAGTCACCTTATCCGGCATTATTTCTTTTCTTTTCCTCCTCCTCCTCGGAAATCGCCTGTTGGCAGTTTACCGGCGCGCAGACGGCTAATGATGTTGGTGATATCAGATGGGACCACCAACTCTACGACGCCCTTGCGAAGCAGCGGGATAAAGAAGCGGAGAATAACCCCCGGGAGCAACCGCAGACGCCTGAAACGTCGCCGAGGATGAGGTTACGGGCACAGGCGGAGGAATTGCTCGCGAAGAACATGGAGATAGAGACCATTGAAGTGGAAAAGGAGTTATCAGTATGATAGCGCATACCAAAGAGATAAAATATTCACATACACACATATACACGCTCTGGGCGCGGGTAAGGCGATGGGGCATCTCCTGCGCTTACAAATATTACAAACCTCTACTTTCCGGAATGGAATTTTACCCATTACCATAAACCATTGAAGTCCTTACGCTACAAGAACACGATATCGGCGTTGATATGCGAGCCATCGGTACTTGAGGGCACGCCCGACACCCAGGTTTCACAGTGATAGTGGTGCGGTTCCTCCTTCATAGCGTGGTTCCGGGCAATAAAAATCGGCCCTCCTTTTTCACAAAGCTAACCATAAAACACCTTTGACCGAAAATGTCGTCACCAGCCCCAACCACAGTAGGGCGGTTTTTTTAGGTTGTATATTTGTGCATTTAGTGATCTAAAGACATTTGCAACCCCATAAAGGAAACAAAAGTATATTCAAGTCAGTTTGAAACACGCGACATTTTACCCGACTTATTACACATCCTTTGGATGGGGTAGAAGGTTTCCTTCCAATTTTGTGGTGGAGAAAAAAACAAAAAAACCGATTTTTGAGCACCCGCCAGCAAGAGCTCAACACACAAAGGCCCAATTTCACTATCCAGAACTACCGGTATATCACATTCCACTCCGACAAGTTATACACGAGGAAAAGGAAGAAAAGAAGCAGAAGCTCGGAGTTCTCCTGTGCGAAAATTCCCCTTGTTGGAATCCCGCCCGCCTGCCTCCCCACGCCCGCTCCATCCACCGGACTTGACCCCCCACCCATCGAAAGAGAGGAAGAAGAAGGAAAGAAAGCACCCACCCCACCATATTATCAAAAAGCAAAACACAGATTAATTGGAAGCGAAACCCAGAATGCAGGGACACCTTGCCCTAAGCTTAACTTCAACCCCCCCTCCAGCCAGCCAACCAACCAATTTCGTTCGCCTTATAACTTTCTCTTCTATTTCTTTTTTTTTTCCCCATCCGGGTCTACAGAACTAGTACCCCATGAGGGCATGATACTTATAACCGGTATCTCGAAAACGTCACCGGTATCATACGTATAACTTGCCCGGAAGGAAGGGAGAAGAAGAAGCAATGAAGATAGAAATTGAGATATCGTAGATAGATGTGGGAATTAGGTGGAATAGTGAAAGTAAGGAGCGAGCAGCGAGAGGATACATAACTGGGATATCACATTTCCCCCCACGTGCTAGTAACGTACTGTACCGGCTATTTTGAATGGGATGATTCTGAACCTCTCTTCCTTCCTTTTTTTGGCACAGTGCAAGTACCATCGTAGTAAGATATTGGACTCATGGTACTGTAACTGGTAGACGAGCGCCGATTTCATTGCTCCTCTGATGTACTCGTACTGTACTGTACTAGTACTGACTGTGCTAGTATCACCCCAACCACCTCACTTCACCATAACCGTGCTTGAAGTAAGGTTTAAATCCACTCCTACAGTTTCCTTCGTTTCAGAACTGATCGGCAACCAGGCGCGCACGCTCCAGTGCTAATGTAAGGAGATGGATGTCTAAGCCTTAATACGACCTCTTTGCGCTTTTCTCCTCTTGTTCAAGATAATAATAAAAAATAATACCAGTACGGTAGTAGTAGTAGAAGCAGTAGTACCGGTAAGTAAGGTATATGAAAAAAAAAGTGAAAAAAAAGAAACACAGAGCCATAATGTTACAAGATGGAACGAGGAGGAAAGTAAACGAAGCCCGCCGGAAAGAGAAAAAAGGGGGAGAAAGAAAGAAAGGGAAAAGGGAGGGGGAAAGGGCGGATCCGATGACAAGTACGTACCGTCATCGTAGCTACTGTAGCAGTGGCTATGATAGTAAGTATTATCAACCCCGAAAAGTTCTTCAATTGATCAATTCTTTCTTTTCTCTCACGACGCCACAAGGGTTCAGATTTGTCCTCTGGCTGGGAGAGAGGTGAATTTCATAGCTAAAAGCGGGAAAAGTGGATTTGTGGGAAATTGGGTTCGGGGTAGGAAAAAAAGAAGGGGGAAAGAAAAGAAAAGAAATCTTTGAGAAATTCCAGCACTGACAAGCTTTTTGAAATCGATAATAGGTAAGTAAACTCCCGGTACCGGTACCGTGCTGTGCTGGTAATCAGTACGATATCACCCCCCCATAGAAACAATCGTAGTCAGAAAGAAAAAAAGAAAGAAAAAAAGGGCTACTACCACGACTACGATACTCGTTCCAGGCCAGAAGTGCTAGAAAAACAGAGATTGAGGAAATATGGTGAAAAATCTGTACCAGCACGCATCTGAGCGCTAATACAAAATAACCCCTCTTGTTTTCGGGCACTTCCAGCCTGTAGCCGGGGACAAGCACCCTTCTTTCTCCCTTGCTTGCATGGCCCCTCGAGCATCCGCGCTCCCCACCCACAGAGACTCCTCCGAGAGGAGGGTGAAGAACGAAAAAGCAAACCCTCCCCAGCCCCCTTCTCCCCACACCCCCAATAACAATAACAAAAAACTCTAGACGAACCCCCTGATACCAGCCAGCCCACTCCCAGTCGGAAACCTACTCTTCTTATCCTTCTTCTTTTTCTCATCCTTTTTCGCCGCTTTTTCTTTTTCCTTCTTGCCAATGTTCTGGACGCCGCCTGCAGTGAAGGGTGGAGAGAAGAGACGTTAGTTGCCGCAGGCAATAAATAATGTGTATGGCGTTCTGTTTACGATATTCGGTGTGGTAAAAGAAATGGGAAATGGGATGGGATATCAAAGTGCAAGGGGAAGGAAGGTGGAAGGGTGTGTGGAAAATGTAACTTAAGCCACAGCCGTTATCCTAGACAAGCTAAGTCGGAAGGGGGAAGAAAGGGGGGCGTTTGTGGCCAAGGATGCTGGTTGAGTGTGGGTGGGGGTAGAAAAAAAGCATGGTGCCCATGGGATTGGAAGCACATATGGTTTGTACTTCTGGTCCCAGAGGGTTGGGCAGGAGGGCTGGGGTTTGGCTCGCGCGTGCCATTGGATTGGCGTGGCATATTTCCCCAGATGTTTTACGTTTGAAAAATGTTGCGGGCACAGAATAGCCGGCATTTAGAGAGAAGAGAAGAGAGAAATTGATGAGGGTTAAGAAATACAGGTGGGAGCAGGACGAAAAAAGCAAAGAAAGCAGATGAACAAAAGCAATCGATGATATATATATTAGAAAAATCGAATCACGAACCTCTTCCTCTCACTCTGACTTCTGAGTTGGCCTTGATTCTCTCCTGCCGTCTTTTCTCAGATGATGTGGTGGAAGTGACTGTCTTCATACTCTGGCTATCCGTACTGGAGAATGTGCTCCCAACGATCGAAGGCCTACGTTTTAGGGGTGATGGGTTGGGGTGCTCTTGAGCCGGCTGTTGCTGTTGATTTGGTTGGTTTTGCTGCTGCTGGCCTGGGTGATTCTGTTGGTGTTGTTGCTGATATGATGGGTGTTGGTGTGGCTCTGGACTACTGAATCCCATCGAAAACTGGCCAGCCCCCGTCGCTGTTGTTGGCCCGGGAGAGATATAGCCCGGTGACATAGGATGCGTAGCACTATTTGGAGCACCCTGAGTACGATCATTATGTGAAAAATACGTGTTCTGGCCTCCCGAATAGTTGCTTTTCGCCGACTCAGGGTAACTGCCCGAGTGGGGGCTGGTGGACCCCTCGGAGTGGTAAAGGTGGTTACCCCCACGCGGGCTATGGTATTGACTACCTTCACTATCAGAGAGGGCGAGTGATGAGTGCATGTCGTTATATCCCTGACTCGTAGGGGATGTTTGGTGGTTGTCAAGACTACTGTGCTGTGGAGGAAGGTTTGAAAGTTCCTGATCTGCTTGAAGTTTGATACACTTGATCTTTAAATTGTAATATCTGCTCAGGAGCTGGCTGTGTTCTTTTTTCAATGAGACGAAACGGGCGTTCGTGGCTGAAAGGGCATTATCAACCATCCCTTGTAAAGCCTGGCCAGGGGCGGCAGGCATAGGATTTGACAGTAAACTGATCCGCGATTCTAATTCTCGGATTTTGTTCTCATAGCCGCTATAATTGTCAGTAAAAGCTGCAGTAGACGGATATGGAACTTACTGCTTCATCTTCTGTGCCTCCTGCTCCTGTGACTGTAGCCTCATCCTGATCCTTTCCACTTGGGCTAGGGCAGCCTCTTCACTGCGTTTGCGCATTTCGAGATCTTCGGAGTGAGATTCATGTTGAGCAAGCTTACTGCTAAGTTGACCAACAAACCCCCGGAGCTTATTGACTTCCTCCATCTCTGATGAGATCGACTGGAGCTTCTGCCGAGATCGCAACCCTTCCGCTTCGTTCTCAGCCAGCAGCTTCCTCAAATGATCTGCTTCCGCTTTGGCCGCCTGGAGAGCTTGCTTCGTTAATTCCTCATCATTTTTCCATACCCTTTGCTCTTCTCGCAAGCTTCGTATCTTGAAATTGAGCTCAGCTTCCCATTTTTTAGCCTGGGATTTACTCTTCAGAGCCTCCTGCCTTGAGGCTGTATAGGCCTTCTTCGCCTCTTCCAGTTTAGCCTTCAAAGTCTTATTAGTGTTAATCAAATTCTGTGTCTCTGCTTCCGCAGTAGCCTCCTTAATATGCTTTCTCTGTAAGTGGCCAATATGGGAGAGGTGTTGCTGTTTGAGATAACGTTCGAAATTTAAGTCATTCTTGAGCAACATCACTTCTCTTTGTAGGAATGCGATAGTCCCTTGGGTATCGGATGCGGCAGGCCGAAGTGCCGGTGACCGTGGTACTGTATTTTGGCTGAGTGAGTGAACGTAAGCGTCGAGTCGGGGTGAGGCCGTAACACTTCCATACCCCGGGGGCGGGCCAGAAGGAGGCGGCCCAGGAAGCGGTGGCAACGAGTGCGTTGAATCGTTCCTCATAGACTCATGCAAGTTTGCGCGCAAATTCTCTTGGAGCCGGATCATATCTTGGAGCCGCTCTTCTTCATCGCCCAGTGCTACTGTGTGCGGTATTGTCGGACTATCGGGTGTCTTGGAATCCCGAGGTATGGTATACGGAAAATCCTTTGAGTGGGCCCCGTGCCCTACGGGAGGGCGTGAGAAGAGGCCAAGGACTTCAGCGTAATTATTTGGATGTGCTGCAGTGGTATCACCCCTCCAACCTCGTGAGGGGGTGTCGGATGAGTAGTTGGATGCGTAGTCATCATCTACAGCTTCAGAAGACAATAGGCTTTCGTTAGGTATATCTTCTGTAGGTACTAGCGCCTCGGGGAGTTCTGGTTTTGTGGGAGCAGCCGGGACAGCTCCTTTGGCCCTTGGGTCGTGTGCGGAACCCACTGGGATACTGCTATTAACAAGACCGATACACTCCGCTGTTACGTCCGCTGGTTCAACCTTCATCCAACGGCTCTGATCACTTAGTTCCGTCTCAACTGTTAAATTTAGGAAATTCGGATGAAGTGTGTGCCGTTGGCGGTACGTTTCCGTTCGTTGTCTTATTGTCTCTTCGTCGATGTCTAAGTGATCAATGTCCTTGTGGTCTGTTCGCTCCAGAAACTTATAGGGTTCCCGGATGAACGCCATAAGATTGAGAGGATACAATCCATAGAGGAAAGTGAAGTAATCGCTCACGTCTGGGGTCGTCGAAGTTGCAGTCTCGAAGGAAGAGTCCAGTTTCTGCCAAGAGCTACTGCAGCTTTCTCCCCCAACCAGGGGCAAAGGAGTACTCGCCCTAGAATAATTGTCTTTGTGTCCGGCGAATTTCGTCTCTTCCAAACGCACCACACCAAATTTGTCCCAACAAAGCACCCTGGTGTAGACCACGAAGAGCCTAGGCAGATAGGACGCCAATGAATTGCACAAATGAGGCATGAACATGATCAAGACAGTCAGAGCCAAGGATATGACTGTAGTGGATGTATCGTTTTCGAGACATTGTAGAAGGTGATCGAGTAATTCGGTCTGCAGGATCTGGTAGAGATGTGGCCCCTGTAACCGCACAAAGCTGCACAGCAAGCCCAAGACTTGCAGCCTATACTCCTTCTGTACCACGTAGCTATCGATCTTCTCGAGGAATACCTATTTTCCGTGTCAGCCTTGATCATCTGCAACTCCGCAGAACCATAGCTAACCTTTGGCTTCCTTTTCCCAAAGGCCAAAAGCACAGCCTCAACATTCGCGGAAACAAATCTCTGCCTCTGTTCTTCCTTAAACCCAGCACCTCTATCTGACGATATCAGCTTGGTCTTCTCCAGAAAAACCTCAAACAGCTTATCCGTAAATACTGCCGACGCCTTTGCCTTCTCTCCCGTTGGGTCATCCTCGTCATCATAAGCCAGTACACTGAGAACGATAGCCCGAGCATCCGCCACAACAAGCTTTGCTTGCCCCATTGAATCTAACGTTGGCCGAACAAGTGTATCCCACCACTTTAATAACCTCTCCACGCCGATCAGACCAGGCCGAAGAGCCCGGAAACACGCTAGAAAGGTAGCATGGTTCTCCGGCCTATTTCGGACTTTCGATTCATGTAGACTCAGCAACTCGTCATGAAGTCTTTGGGAATCGTGATCATCCGAATTTATATGTTTGTTGAGGTAAGCATGTATGACATTAAGGACATCATCCGGTAGAGGGTAGAGGGGGAGCGGCGCAGACAGGGCCACATTCAAGGTCTTTGATAGGTCCTTTAAAGATCTATTTAGTTCGATTCAGTCAATTAGCTCCAGTACTGATGAGGTCAAAAATTTCGGCCAAAGACCATATTGAAGTCCCACATGATAAAATACAAGCGTGAGAATCAACCTCGAAAATGGAATTGAGCACGTACCCCCCAGACATGATGCTATCTATCTACCACCTTCTAGTGGTCCCGGTAAAGAGTAAAGCAGTCTCCAGCTATGAAGGAGGAAGAAGAAAAATCCCTCGTACACTGTCGGTACCTATCGTTTATGTTGATAGCTCTTCGTAGTTGGTATTCGGTCGTTAAAGATAAAATCCCGTTCACTTAATCACTTCTTCGTACTCTCACCGTGTGTGCATGCAATGATTTCCCTCTCCGAGGAAAAGGGCGAGGGAGAGAAGGGAGACCCAAGATAAAATGAAGTCGTAGCTCGCCCTAGTTGAAGAATCAATTCCAAAACACACAAACCTTTCTAATAACCTCTCCTCTCCTGTCCTACCGTACTCCACTCTTCAGGCAAGGGACTCGGGTTGATATAGCGACAGGGAAGGATTGCGCCGGTAATATCGAACGTCCGCCACGGGGCAACGAAAAAGCAACCAACAGCATAGAAAAAAGAAAGCAAGGAGGGGGGGGGGGTCACTCTCGATCAAAAGAGAGTAAGAGTACCGGTAGGCAAGAGGATGGCTCGAAAAAAATTGGTTGACAGGCGGGCAAGAATAAGCAAGAGGGAAAGGCGTGAGATAACTGACGGCGGCGACGGCGCACAGGCGTCACTCTTGACGAGGGTTTTGGGCTGACGCTACGTAGATAAGATCCACACGATCCGCTGACGGCGGTCGGAGAGCTGAGAAAATTTCCCCCGACAACCACGGGACAACAGCAAGTCAGTAACAAAGGCGAGGGATCAGGGGAGAATGTGTGTTTGTATGAATGAGCGATGATTTGGGAATACAGACATCTGCAGGCCAAAGAACGAGCGAAAGCGTTGGTGGCGCGGGGAGTGTCCGCGGCGGTGAAATTCCACTGCTGGGGAAATTCTCTCGATGGGGGAAGAATGATCAAGAGCAGGTACAGAGTGAGGAATATATGCACAGTGACACAGAAAATGATTTCTAGAATTTATTCTATGGGATTTACCATGAAGTAAGAGCTGCCGCTGTGATAAATAATGATACAGGTCAAGCCCAGTTTGTTGAAAAGGGGAGAGCGAATAACAGCATGCAGGTGGGCGAAATAAGCGGGCTAATAATATACGGTACCTTAATAGGTATCACTAGCAAATACAGCCTCTATTAAAGTATTATAGGTACAGTGCTCAATACCCTCTACAGTGAGCATACTAGGAACGATGATAAGTGGTTGCAATATAACTACTATACCTAAAGGTTGCCGACTGGGCCTATGCCTTGGAGTTGTAATAGGCAACCCGGTTTCCCTTCCACTCCTGCGATGCACACTAGAAGGGCTGGAGCAAAGGATCCTGGCTCCATCGTAATGATTAGTACACAGGGGAAGTCTAAACACATTGTTTGTGCGTGGGGATAGGCATTGTACTTTATTCCCGCTTTTGTCATTTGTTTTTTCATTTTCGAAATATCCAATCTTGAGAGCTAGTGAGAGACACCTCACCGGTGACTACCAGACGGAATTGGGCGATGTACTTGCAGTGGATACATTGAGCCCTCATCCCCCCAACCGGAGAAGCGACCTTCAATATCGTAGCAGTCAAGAGCAAAGCCCGGCTTTTGCAGAAATAGATTTCGAGGGGCTGGGCAGAGAGGTTTGGGCGATATACAGCCCTTGCATCGTTGATTTGTGCACTCGTACCTGGGCGTTAAAATGCCATCCTGTTCCGGCGCTCTTTCTGTTTGGAAGGTATCATACCCTTCGAACTCGTTGCGCAAAAGCTCTAATTCCCCAGTTGAATCAGTGGTAAGCCCAAAACGAGCACTAGGAAACCCTGGACCTAGGAATTGATTGAAAGAGGAAGGCCCTAATCCCAAAAGAGGGCTGATCGGAGCTCCCCGTTTTGGAGTTTTGAAGTTACTGTACCACGCATGGACCCCTTCTGTTATCAAGTGCTTGGGTTTACCATTGTATTACAGTAAAAAGAGCTGCGATAGCTAGGAGCCAGGTACAGCACAGTACCGGGGACCGGCGGCAGAAGTACTTTGCTAGTTTACTATAGTGCCGAGCGCCAACTGCGGAGTTCCCTACCGCCTCGATACCGCCGCACCTGTACCGTACTCGAGTACTTCTCTGATCCAAGTGCTGCATTCAAATGGTGCTCCAATGGTACGAGAAATTACGAACTTGGACGACTTTGATTTCGAGTATCATATCCCAGACTTCTGCTTCTGCGGAATACTGTGCATCATGAGATGGGCCCCTCTGACTGCGTTTGTGAAATTGCTGTATGCTTGTTGATATCATTCGTGCAACATTTATTGCCCCTCGCCCCCCGGCCTCTGTTGGATCAAGGCCTTGAATGAGAGGGCATCACTCCGATTCAGCCTTCTTTTCACGCAAATGGGGAAGACGTTCCACATGCGGGGGGAGAGTTGATGCACACATGATTGCGCGGTGAAATAAGGCGGCAGGGGGAATTCGCAACCAAGGCGTTCGATTGGGTCCGAAGGCGCAAGTTAAGTTACACTCCGAACACCGAGTGCATATTTGTTCGAGGGATCCGCACACCGGAGGTGCAGTACCGAGGCATCATTTATTGAATTGCCGGTACCGTATATGGTTCGTCCTAGTTTGCTACCTTTCCTCTCTTAGACGCCATCTAGCATTCCGATCGAGTCTCATTCCATTCCCGAGCCGTGTTTGGGCCTTTATTCGTAGGAATAGCATGTCCTCCTGTTCAACACTCTGCTGTCTCAGCTCGTGTGCCGGTATCGTGTTCCCTGGTCCACGGGAAATCTCCCGCCCATGTCGCCCACAGCAAAAAGGGAAATGCTATCGATTCCTAAGCTGTTTATGTAAACAGGAATTGCTCCATTTGTGAGTAACTTACCGTTAAACCTGATACATGGCTTGTACCGGTGGTGAGCCTAGTCAACCATATATCGGAGCAAACGCCTTATGCATCTCTTGTCCTATGTTATGTGTGATGTCGCGGAAGTGCGGTATTGAATTCTTTGGGAGTGCTCGTGAGATAAATTGTAGAAGCATTGCAATATTTTGGAAGCTTCTGCGTGGTGCGCAGAGCGTTCAGTAAACTTCTACTTTCAGTTTGTGCGCCTGGAATCTATTGCTCCTTTCCGTTTTATGGATTATTTCGAACGCTCCCCGGGAGACAGGAGTTTAGTTCAATTCCCCTCTTTTCACCTTAGACAGATGTTTCAGGGCGCACCAAATATAGGCTATTGGATAAACCGCTTACGGAAAAGTCTACGGGTACTTGACGTTGCCGAACTGTGTTACTACTGGGGTGTCAGAAACGCTATATAGCAAGCATATTTGGCTTAGTCGCATCTCGTACAACTCGTTAAGTTAGTGCGGGCCAGAGTGTAAGGGTTCCCGATACAGGTTTTTTTTAGTGCACAAAGCATCGCGTGGCGGTACAAGCATTACCTTCATATCTCACCATTGGGGTTAACAGGTCTTGTGCCGTACGTTTGTACTCCATCAATGTTTCGTTCAACAAAATTCCCCGAAAAGTCTGGGTGTCATGCGGCAGCTGGAGGTTGCGGTGTCCTGTTCCTCCCGCAACTAAATAGTAGTCTAGTGTGCCGTCTGATACGGTATTTTTGTCATCTTTCCTGCCGCAAGCTCTGCACGCGCAAGTTGAGCTGCAGAAATTTTTTATTCGTACCCGTTCGCAAAACGCCGCCCCGCTACCGGAACCACCGTCAATGCTAGACTATCGCGTTCATGGAGGTCTGCCGCATTTTCAACTTCAAACCATCCTTCTGAATTATTCCACACAAGCGAAGACATACTTGTATCATATCACACGGGTAACTATGAAGTGGGTCCTGTGCTTATTAGGTAGCTTTGTGAATTCCAGTCCTTATCCACGGACTTCGACTTTAAAAAGTAGACAGGCAGATTAGGTCTATAACAGTATGATACTATAAGCCTATGAACTTTCGAGACAGGGTGTTCCTGAGGAGGAACCCCGTCGTGCTTATGAGACCCTCACGATTGTCACCAACATATATTCCGCAGAGGAGACGGGATCTCGGACTATTAGATTTGTTGAAATGCCTCATTCCTCGACCAGTCGGCAAAGGAGTAATAGCTAGAGTGCCAATCATTTGTTGAATCGGTAAGCCGCATGCAGTGCAATGCCGTAGCTGTAACCTCAGGTTTGATTTTTCTGCTTTTTTTCGGGCCCAAAGGGCCCTCAATTATAAGTATCTCGGAGAGCGCTCTGATGAGTACTGTGCAGTACCGCATGTACCAGTACATTATTCGGGCGCTGGTGACATACTGTATGCACGGTGTCGGCAGATATAAAAAAACTTAAAGAGCCTATAGAATAGGAAGCTCAGAGATCGGCTGACAAGGGAAGAAGGATACTGACGGTGGCCTGAATCAAGGAAGAGGAGCCGCGTAAAGATCTGATATTGTTTGCAGCGAGTCATGGGCCAACTGGGGTAGAAATTTGCTGTGTTATACCCACAACCTTTGGTTTGCAGTGGGCCCTCCTGGGGAAACATCCGCTACAGCAACGTGTGATACGCCAAATGACCGGCATCTTACCACCAGCCCTCACTGTACGGTCCTATTCGAGTGACACTAGATCAATGCATGAACTACTGATCTGGAATCGGAGTACTGTACCAGTACTGTACAGTGCAGTGCCTAGCGTCGGGATATATTAGTAGAACACGAGAGATTGATCTTTGCCCTCTGGAAGGCGGCGTATCTGAAATTAGATATCATCTTGTGCAGGACCACTAAATACCCGGATCCAGATCTACCTCCCGTAGCCGTATATTTGGAGAACCCATGACATGACGAATTTTGATATGTATCTCCGCAATCGCGGATCTCTGCATAATATTTCGATGGGACTTTCTCGACTACTCATATTGGGACGCCAGGCAGGCATACGCGAAGGATCGTCGGGGGGGTCCGGATCCCAGATAAGAGCAGGTTAGACAGGGGTCATTGGAGATTTGCAGATGGATATTTCCCCGCGGCGATCTCGGAGGTAGGTCCCATGAGATCAATGGAGGTATCATACTGTACGTTGCCTGGAGCAATCCCTTAGAAGTGGGAGCAGAGGGGGTTAACCTATCAATCGCATATCGTCTACCGATTGCAAAAAAAAGGAATTTGTTAAGAATCTGATGATAACGGTATGGTTCCGGTCGGGATAAATCGGTACTGGCACATGCTGCCGCTGTTCATTTGATTATTAAGCAGACCTATGGCATTTTTGCATATCCTTTTTTCTACTTTTACTTGGTGATTCATAAAGTATTCGAATGGATTGGCGCCAAGATGTCCCATCCTGCATCTAAAAGTCCAAACCCGGCTCTAATTCTTCTGAATACTTTATGAATCGCCAAGCATACGCAACTGTTCTGGGTTTCTTAGGGACTCCCCTCCCGCAGGAGCCTAGAAACTCATAAAGCTTGTCATTTCCGGTGATGAGAATGCATGGGCGACCCCTAAGGAAATAAAATAGAAAAACATACCGGCAGATAATGTGGCTGAATTAGAGCTGGTGCGATGTCTCGCTCCGGAAAATGTGTGGCTTGGTGCTCCCATACAAAATGCCCGAACTTTGAGCCTAAATTTCATAGTCTTCCAGTTCATATTCCTAGAAATCGAAATCATAGGCTGATGTTTGGTAGCTATCATACGTTTTTATTTTATTTTTTCCAAAAAAACCCCCCCAAAGGAACCCCCAAAGGAACCCTGTTATTGGTAGTGACCATTCAGCTTGAAACCAGGCGATCATTTCCCCCACCATCAGCAGGTTTGTCGCAGCCACCGTAGACCAAGGTCCATGGCTCCAGAATCTGCGACTTGTCAATGAGCGTTACCCGGCCCCTACTTTTGCAGCCAAGCTTAAGGCAGCAGCTTGGATGGCTTGGCAACCATGCGAACGCGTAAAGCGTGTTTAGATTGGTTTAACCCCACGCTCATCTTCATTCTCTCACCTGCTGCAACCCAATTCTTAACCACGCAAGTAAATACATCATGGGTAAGAATACTCCTATCAAACACCTCTACGCAGCCTACGCTGACCTGATCTTCAGATTACAGTGATAACTATGGCGGAGGAGGAGGCTATACCTCATACGGGGCTGGCGGGGGAGGAGGATTCTCTACCAACTACGGCGGTTCGCAGGGTGGGAGTCAAGCTAGTCCAGGTGGAAGTGCTTCACGCGGAGTAAGTGACTTAGATTATATCGCAGAGCTCAGTCTAAATCAAATTGACATCTCTAGGGTCGTTCTACGAGCACCCTTCGTCCTGTCACAATCAAACAGGTGCTTGAGGCCACCCAACCTCATCCCGAAGCTGAATTTAAGATCGATGACGTTGAGCTAACTCAAGTAAGATACACACTGTCCTTGATGTGCTGTCTGTTCTGTGAGCATATAACTAAATAACGTCCGTCACTAGCTCACGCTTGTTGCACAAATTCGCGGCGTCAGTGAGCAAGCAACGAACCATACCTATAAAATGGACGATGGCACCGGTTCCCTGGAAGTGAAGCAATGGGTTGAAGCCACCGCTATTCCTGACGGACCCTCCCAAAAGCTCCAGCCAAACCAATATGTCCGAGTCCTAGGCACCCTCAAAGCCTTCGGTGGCAAGCGCTACCTCAATTCTCATCATATACGCCCTATCACGGATTTCAATGAAATACACTACCACCTTCTAGAGGCTACGGCAATTCATTTGCACCTGACAAAAGGCCCCCCCGAGCAATTTGGACAAACGACCGGTGGTGTGGGTCAGCAAATGCATGGCCAAGGACACGGGCGTGATGTTGCGATGGGTGGTATGAGTGCGGCAGGGGGGGGCTCTCGCTACTACCCACCCAATGCCAGTCTCCACTCTAGGAAGATACTTGATGTGTTCCGGTCCAAACCGCAACACACAGATGGGACACATGTCAACACCATCGCGCAAATGTCTGGTTTATCCTTGGGTGAGGTTGAAAAGGCTGTGTATGAATTGACCGAAGCCGGGATTGCGTATACGACGACAGATGATAGTCATATCATGATAATGGAACCACAAACCTAAGTTACCATGGTTTCTCTACACTTTATCAGCATTAGCCGGCGATAATCTTGTTGTACTTTATTTTTTTCGTTTTCGTTTTCGTTTTTTCGTTTTTTCCAAGTTACAATTGGGCAGTGATGAAAGAAATATCTAGTGTCACTGGTCTGAGAGGGATCCATCACAACAAAAGAAAGGTGGTGTGATGACGTAATTACGGGGAAACCGTCCATGGCTAACGAACCGATCACAACCAGCCCAGTAGAAGCTAAACCCGCACTGTATTATCACAAGAAATTCTAGTTTCGAAGTACTCGAGTATGTTAATCTATCAGCTACTCATTTCTTCAAACAATATCCCTGCCATTCTGTATGGTGTTTGAAAAAGAATGCAAATTATATTCCCCTAACTGAATAGATTGTATGAGCTCTACCAGTAGGATGTATCTACTTGGCTAGCCGCTTTTACCCCATTTATAGTCGACTTTAAAGTTATAGTTACGAATAGGAATAATTAAAACAAGCTGCCGATTTGACCACATAATATCTTAATGAGTTAGTTCTCCAGTGCTATCTCCCGCAATCTGTAATACCTTATTTTGACTATTTGAGCAACTCGGTTCCTCAGCCCGTCGTGTGGTGGGTCCAAAATGAGACGAGATTTGGAGAGTTATCTTCCTCAACTTGGAAAAATTGTTGTAATCTTTAATATTGAGGCTCAAGAACGTTGTTTTTTCGGTATCAAGTGCCGATATAATATTGAGGGTTGAGAGTTATAGGATTGTGAACCTTTTCATGTATCTCTCAATACATGCTCAAATGCCGATAGGGATTTAGATTAATCAATAGCATCTTAAAAAGGATGTCATATGCCTCCGCCTGCCCCTACAATCACTTTTAAACGGATCACTTTTGGTGAAATATATGATACTAGCTCTAACAGGATTGTATTAGAGGTGTAGGTTAAGACTAGCCAAGGTGCAACTGCTAGCTACTTTAGTACAGTACTTGTATCATGCATGACATACCTATTTCCTACTGTACCATGAAGTTTAGTCACTTGGGTCAATTTCATGATTTCAATTACACGTCTCTGCTGGGTCTGCGCATTGGGTGACTCCTGTGGAGCTGTGGCAATATCATAAGGAGTATGATACAGGAGAAGGCCGTATGTGGGGATTTTGTTGCAGTGCTTTTGGTGTTACAGGTACCGGTATACTGGTACCATACTGGACCGGAGATCTAATAACGTGCTGGTGGACTGCCAAGAGAAAAAAAAAGGATAGCAGAGCCGCTGGGCTGAATGCACCCCTGGCGGAAGCAAATGCTCGCCGCTCATCTGGATTCGCCACCTCTGTCCACAACTCCTTTCTTGAATTCCACCGCCAAATTATCTTGTTCTTCTTCGGGACCTCCAAGGCTTTTAGTTGATATTCTAACTCCAGTCGCTCTTTTGTCCTCCGCCCGCTGGCGGTTCTTCCATAGGATGGAGAAACCCATCGGCTCCGAATCGTTAGGTGTCTATCTTCCACTGCCATACCGAGTCCTCCTGATTACTATTTTAGGTCTGCCATGCCCTCAATAACCCACCTTATTATGATCGACCTCTTGACTGATTAGATCTCTTGAAAGAAAACAGGAATATGGCTGTTTGGCCTTAATCTACACTATTTCCAGATGGTCCGGATTGATCCCTCCCCGATGCTGCGGTACACTCGTGGCTCCTCCGAGCCTCCGCTTCACAACTCAGTTTACCAAGTCGCCTCTTTATTGGTGGGGTTGTTCGGGGCGAACATCGTGGCCTTTTGGGTTTTTACTGCTGGGAATGAGGAGGCGGTCAAGAACTTGCAGGTGTTACCTGTATTACTGTTCCTTTCAGTCGTAGGTGCATTTTTATGGCCATTTGGAGGCTGGCACCAGAGGGGCCGCTGGAGGTTTTTAAGGTAAGCCACCTTTGGCTATGCTATCGTGGAAGCTTTTTCCGTGTTGGATGGCCTACGAGCAGTAATCTAAGCTATGGGTAGCTAATTGGGTTAAATAGGATGCTTCGTCGGGTTATTATCGGTGGGCTCCACCCAGACCTTCGGTTTGCCGATGTACTTCTCGCCGATGCCTTGACTTCCTATGCGAAGGTTCTCGGGGACTTTGCGGTGTGCATCTGTATGTTCTTTAGTGGAGATTCTTCGACAAACCCCATCCCAAACCGTTCTGCTGGTGGGAGATACCTTATGCCTCTCGCCATAAGTATACCCTACCTGATACGGCTACGGCAGTGTTTAATCGAGTATGTTCGAGCCCGCCGGAAGGGCTTCCCGTCTGCAGAGCGACGGATCCATCTCTACAATTCTGCAAAATATGCCTCGGCGTTCCCGGTAATCCTGTGCAGTGCGCTGCAGCGTGGATACAACTCCGATGAGCCACATATATTCTCACGGTCAACTCTCTCGAGACTGTGGCTACTTGCTGTGGTGATCAACTCGCTGTTTTCGTTCTACTGGGATGTCGCAAGAGATTGGGAATTGACCCTATTCTCTTCTCGCCGTTCCTCAGGCGAACATCCATACGGGCTGAGACCAAACCGGCACTTCGTAAATAAGGAGCTCTACTACGGTGCCATCATTATTGATTTCCTGCTCAGGGGAACCTGGAGTGTCAAGCTCAGTCCTCATTTGGACTACATCAACGAAATGGAGGGAGGGATATTCCTTCTGGAGCTCCTAGAGATCTTTAGGAGATGGGTGTGGACCTTTTTCAGGGTCGAAAAAGAGTGGGTTATGACTCGTGGCAGCGGGACATTGGGGTTACTAGACGGCGGCGATGGCGTATTGTTGACCGATTTTGGCAAACTTGATGAGGATTAGAGCGGAAGATTCTTTTGCATTCGCCGGCATAGAATTGTGCGGTTGGGGAAGACAAGGAGGGGATGGTTGCGTTGGCGTATCACTTGTTTTAGTTTCATACTTCAGTCTTTTTCAGGCGATGTTAGGTTTTGGCGGGTAACAGGGCCAGCCTGGTATAGAAGAAAGGGGGGTGCCATATTACTTATTGTGTAATACATTATAGAGAATCTAGGTTTGATTCACAGTACCTTGGGTTGGGTTTTGGAGACCGGGTCTGTTGGTTAGCTTAGGAGCTTTGGCATACCATGGTCAATTATGTATTGGTGTGAAAATCCCTCCGCCCAAGGGCGCAACGATCCAGCCTCGACTTTGGTTCTCTGCAAATCCCTCAAGCATGTTTCTTACCTTTGGAGGGGTGTGTTCCAACAAGCTTTGGGGTTGTGATATCTGGATGATGGCATATGACCCAAGGCTTGTATGGGTTTTAGCGCTGTCAAGGTGATGGAGAGCTACGTTACTAAGGAATACGGGTTACCGGTGCACCTTTGAGCTTCCGGAAATACTCTTTCCTTTTGTGAGGAAGTAAGTACTGTCGGATTTTATGTTCGTGTTCGCATGTTACCTTGATCCACAATAGCTACGCGTCACCAAAGGTCACTCGCCAACCAGTGAATCGAGCAGCGTGAATGATGCTAGCAGACTAACCAGTATTGTCAAAAAAAAGAAGGTAATAATTGACCATGTATTGGTAATCTGCACTAGAAGCTAGCAGCAAAAATGGATAAAAAAGAACTACGAATTTCGCTCTCTAGACAAATTGGCCGTCCATCAACAAGAATTACTCCATAATGGAGCTCTTTTCAAACCAACTTTATACTATCAAGATTTTATTCAACCCTCTAGTCCCTTCCTTGCCATTCGGGGTTCTATTTTTTCACGAAATGTGGGTTAGCGTCGCTTTTAATAGCTAGGGAGCGTGTCAGAGATTGTTGCTGACCTTTTTAAGAATGACCAATCCCTCAAGATTGTTGCTTAAAGAGATGTATTCGTCGTCCTCCAGTTCCGCCCTCTCGCCATACGCTAGCAATACTGGTGTGTTTTGTGTTTGCCAACCGGTGATAGTCTTTGGTCGACCCGCTTGACCGACTACGTCCACTGCTTGACCGACTCGTACGTTTACGGGCAAGGGCTGGAGATCCTCGTCTAGTGTGATCAGGAAACGGGGGTGCATCGCTGTAACGAGGAAGTACAGCAAGTAGTGTGATGACTCAAGAATGACTAGAAAGTGCCGAGTTAACACGATCCCAGGAGTAGTGATCAGAGGAGGCCAAATTAGGGATACGTACAACTCTTAGCGTCTATCAAGCTCACCAATACCGTTAATAAACCAGCAGTTGCGACTCTGCTCAGTACACTTCGGTCGTTGTGGAAGGGATTTAAGCTCAGAGTCCCCTTGCCCATGTGCAATAGGCCCTGTGCTATCCTAACCATGAAGAGTGAGTTGTGGTCCCGGTGGTAGTAGCTTGCTAGCTGTCGCAGGAGTTGTGCTAAACGTGCATTATTTGTTCCTGCACCAACCAGCCCCATAGCAAAGATCGCGTTTACCGCAACATCGATATCGTTATCGTGTGAGTAGCGAGAAAGGGTGTCATAGACTTTGATCTGGGGATTTGATGCGCTAAGAAGACCCATTGCTAGGGGAACAGTCTTGCGGATAATTCCGTCTCCGTAGTGCATTAGATGGCCGAATTGTCTTAAAGCCATTTCAGCGCCAATGTCTTCTCCCATAGCAATGAGTGCCAATCCTAATACCGCATAAGACTGGAACAGGTCTTCGCCCTTCTTTTCGTCTTCCGAGGTATCAATATGTTCGTTGCAAAGGTGTAACATGCTTTGGTATTTCAGCACGTTACCGGTTCCAGCATAAGCGCAAGCATCCACCAAAACCCCACCGTGCTTGGAAATAGGGTGCTCAATAGCCTTCAAGGTTTCTAAGGTGACATCCGCATCATCTTGCCGTCCCACAAATAGAAGTGCCAGGCCCAGCGCAAGGAACCGGCCCCATTTATCTTTCAATGAAGGATCGTCTCCTTCTGCCCGCTCCATCAACGTCTGTATAATCGCACTGGATATATCACCATTGCTTGACCCAACAAATATCAGACCAAGGGACAAGGCGGCCATGGCAGAGACCTGTAACGTGATTGAGGAATCGCCGATAATCGGCAGGAGGTATTCCAGGAATTCGGCTCGCTGTGACCCAGCGTAGGCGAGCCCAAGACCCATAATCGCACACACTCTAATTGGAACGCTCTTGCTTTCAAGATAACTATCATCGCAGAGAAGAGCCATGGCAGGCTCTGGCTCGGTTCGGATTCCGCAGTTGAGAATTCCAATGGCGAGAGCAGCCCCGGCCTTGATATTTTCCTCCTCTTGATACATGTATTTGTCGACAACATCCAATCCGGCAACGTTCCACTGATACAACATACCGATACTTGCGGTTGCGCTAAGCATCCCCGACTCTTTATTTTTGTAAACCCAGCTGTTTTTCTCATCCTCAACCAACATCAACTTATCTGTTCCAAATCCAGCATTAACAAGGCTGTTTACAAAGCTGTTCGCGAGATTCTGTTTAGCAGAGTCCGCGCTTGCTCCGGGGCCACGGGAATTCTCTAGATGTGATTTGTAAATATCTTCGGGAGTCTTAGCATCGAGGATATTGAGTTCCTTCCCGAGAGCCGCAAAGTGCTCCGATAACCGTGTATTGTTAAGTGCATCATTTATGTCCTGATCTAAGGTATCCAGTGAAATTTGTTGTCGAGCAACAAGGAATGCAAGCTGTTTCTTGAGCACGGGATCCTCCGCGGCATCAAGATCCTCCCTTATCAGGTCTACATCGTTAAGACGAATAGCGAGAGTAATCGCTTGTGCTAGCTTATTGTATTTGCGGTATATGGAATGCGCTGTCTCGAGAGTTGTCTTGTCATCGGGAGGAGATAGGAGGGGCACCATGCTATACAAAACGTCAGCAAGAACTCAATCTAGGCCGTTGTTTTTTTTTCGAGTCCAGCCTCGAAACCGCACCTGATCATGTACAGCCCTACTCTCTGATAGGTATTCTCGTCTAAGAAAGGCGGAAGTTTGTCGATGATTTCTAGTTCTAGTAGTAAATCAACAGCATCTGCTTCCGCATTATGCTTGAGAAAGAACGGGATGAGAGACATTGTTAAATTGGTTAGGTCTTGAGTATCTTCTTCCTTTTCTTGGCGCGAAGTGAACTCTGCGCCAATCTCCAAAGCTAAATGTCGAACGTACTCGTGACCCCACGAACCAGGGTCTTCCATAGGAGCCAACAGTCTATATTTGAGCGAATCCAACCGGTTCTCATCTGCATAAGTCATCCCGAGAACGGAAAGAACATCGGCCATGGCAACCTGCCAGTAATTAGCATATAGCCATAGCCATCATACCGGGAGTTGCAGACAAACCTTATTTTCGCCTTCTGGCCATTGCTCATAAAGTTCCGTAAGGGACTTGTAATGAGGGCGCAGAAATTTCAAAGGTTTGGGGACAGCAGTCATAGAGGAAGTCGATGTTCGGATAAAGGTTTTAATGGCTTCCAACGCAGGTTTGTAGAGTTCGGTATTGGGTTCCTAGAAAATCAAATGGTTATCGATTAAATCACTGATGATGGAGGATAAGATTGGACGGACCTTTAACCGTTCAACCAACATTTCGAGCTCTGATTTCAGCTGTTGATCTTCCTCCGAAAGCTCCTCTACATCTTCCATTAGTTTCATCAACTTGAAAGGCGTTATTATCAGAAAAGAGCTATACCTTCTTGGGGCTCATCCTTTTTTCCCTTCTTTGCTCCATTCCCACTCTTATCCTGGGTTTCCTTAGAGGTATCACCATCCTTCTTTTCGGGAGTATCTGCGGCCTTCCCTTTGCCTTTGTCAAGTTTGGCCGACTTTTCGTTCTCCTTTGCCATAGCGGTGCAGAATTAATGTCAGTCGATGGAGGAGAAGGTAGGAGAGAAAACGGTAATAATTTAGTTGATGGGATTCGTAGTGGGAGGATGGACGGAAGATGGCCGTAGCATTCCAATTTATTTCTTGGCTTCTTCCATCTTAGTAAGGTTTTGATCTTTGAGCAACCCTCTCAGCACACAGGGCAGCTCCAACAAACACAACACACTTCATCGGGACCCATTCCCCAAACCCGAACCTCAACCCAACGTTTTGAAGGATCGTAGATGTTACAAATCGGTTGAAAGCTATTATTTCAAGTTCTAACCCTCCTATCGCTCTCCCCATCGGATCCAACTGGATCCCGATAAGGATACTGCCGAAGGCTGTACTAGTCAGCATTCTTTGATGCAGGAATGATGGCTCCCCCTTTGGACCCCCGCGACCTCCACGATCGCCCATGGAAACGCCGTTCCTCTTCCGTCTCCGCCCCATACTTCCGACTTCCTCGACGCAGCCGTCGCGCGACTTATATCTGCTGGACTGTTGTGGTGTTTGTACTTTATTTCGTTCTCAATTCAGCAACGCAATGGTCACATGTGCCAGATCCAAGATCTTTCTACAACAGGGGTAGCGATATTCCAGTTCGGTACTCTCAGTTATATGCTAGCCTTTCGAAGATTACGGCCGGCGGAAACAGAATTTGGAATAGGAATGTACTATTCGTAGCAGGGAATCTAGATGCGGCTAGCAAGCTCGCCGGAATTGCCTGTGAGATGTCTACGTATGGGAGGAGCAATGTTCATTTTGCACTGATAGGGGATAGCGACATGGATATGGGGGTCTTTCGGAAGCTCAATGGAATCACAGAGGAGAATACTGACTGCAAGGCAAACTTTCACGATGCCCGTGCTGATTTTGCGAGCTTGATGTCGGTGGAGCGAAAGAAACTTGTTGTCAGAACGGCGCTCAGGCATCTCAGAGACTTTATGCACCCTCAGGCGCTAATAATGTCAGCGGAGCACGAGGATAGCTGGTTTAGTGCCACTATAACAGATATGGCGAAGAAATTGCAGATGCCCACAATTGAGCTCCCATGGGACGCCGCAGATAGTTTGAGATGGATTACCAGGTTGGACAGCGGCTCTTTAAGTGGTAAGTTGCATGTATGCTTCCTACAGGCCTCTCCCTACCTCCCTTTTCGCGCGAGAGGGGTTGGCTTACGAAATTTGGGTTTATCTCTCTAGCATGGCATAAACCCAGCTTCGAGATAGTTATACACGCAGACACACACTCTGGAAACTTGGAACGTCTTCTTAAATCTTTAGAATCCGCATCCTATCCGACCACTCGCCACCGACCTAAGAGCTTAACTGTCATCCTCAATCCTTCCGTCCCTCTCCACCCGTTCACCAAGTCATTCCTTTCAAGTTATTCTTTCCCTTCCCCAAGCAGAACATTCATTAGACGACCTCTCACCGCCCCTAGGAATCCACTCGAGTCCGCGAGGCAGTACATTGAATCCTTCTATCCAGATAGTGACGACACATCCGTCCTGGTTCTTGACTCCAATGCTGAGATTTCAAAGTGGTACTATCATTATCTCCTATTCACAACTCTTGAATACAAGTATTCCTCCTACCAGTATTACGATACTGTTTCGCTCTTTGGTGTTTCACTTGAAGAGCCACCTTCGTATCTGAACGGAAGCAGTCCCTTCAACGTACCTACCCCACCAAAAGGAAACCAACCGTCACCATTCCTGTACCCAGTTCCGAATACCCGGGCAGCGCTATTCTTTCCAAAGTACTGGAGCCAATTTCACGCTTACTTCTCAAAAAACCTGCTTCATCCCCACATATCCTCAGCCTCCGGGAACGATACTGAGCCGGTGCCTTTTCCATTGAGCGATGTGGCAGCAAATTCTTGGGTAGCCCCAATATTGGATATCATTCGGGCGCGGGGCTATGTAATGCTTTATCCGGCGTTCGCTTACGAATCGCTCGCGATTGTACACCATGAACAGCCATCTTACACTCGCTCACCCCGGAAAGGGAAAAAGAAAGCCGTCAAAGAGAAACCCCTCATGGAGAAAAACAACCTCTTGGACTCACTCCCGAATGGTGACCTGCCGGTATACAGCAGACTGCCCCTGATAGATTGGTGGGGGAGGCCTGCGCTATGGGATTGGGTAGAGGTGGACGCGCTTTATTACAAAAAGTACATCTCAAGTTGCATGGTGGAGGATACTGTTTTGCCATGGATGATTCACGATGTTGATGACATATTTTGTGATCCCGACGGAAATAGTTCGGATTGAGTGTTTGGGTTAGTTTGAAAAATTGGAAGGAGGGAGGATTTTATAGATGATGTGGGCGACGTGGGCGCGTACGGAACTATTGGCGTTATTTGGTTAAAAAAAACGTTTTTTTGTATTCTGATATCACAGCTTTGGTCTTTGTTAGCCCTCCTTGATACTGTTATTCACGTTTGTACACATTCCCTTTTGCTTGAGTATCGGGATATAATCTTGTAATAGGCCTGATGCGTGATATGGTCTGAGGGGTTTCAATCAGCGCTTCTAACCGTCTAATTGGACGGCGCTAGGGCTATCTATTCGAATAGTCTAATCTTTTGTTTTGTTTCCGGAATTCTACAGGATCACGAATAGAAAGTGCGCGTTCCTACAAGTATATAACAATTATGGATTGGACTTTTTATATTCTTCCTCATTGTGGTTTAGTTGCATTTTGATGTTTCCACTTATGCAGCCGAACGGAAGCCGGACACCCAAGCTGAGAACTCCCATCCTAAGAGCCCGTCCCTAGCTTGACCTCCTGCGTCGACGCGCAGTTACAGTTTTCCACCATGACGTGCTACCGTACAGTACTAGAGCGCAAAGTACCCAACTAGTCATCTGCAGTTGACTACCTCGATGCCGTCTTAGGCGGGGTAAACGGCGGTCACTCATCTATGGAGGAGACAAGCCTCGCCCTTTATTCTCCTCACTCTGCCTTAGAGTAGACTGCTAAGAGCACTGACTTAGTTTCGATCTTTCACAATTCCCATCGCGCACACCCCTTCGACGACTGAACCAGGGGACAAAATAATAATTCTGCCAGCTCCTGTAGCGGTCTATCAACCATCATGGCTCTTCTATATATACTACTAACCTCTAGCACAAGGGGTCTTAATACAACATACTGCCCGGGTACGCTTGAGCACTCACAAAGAAGACATCGGAACTCCGTTCCCAGCAATATAAGAGTGCGTTGGACGAAGAAGTGAACCCACGATTCTGCGCACTAGAAAGTAAGGGACCCCCAATCTCTCTCCTTAACCGCTCCGTCACGATGCTGTACAGATGTTGAAGCTACTAGTCTTTACCGCCCCTAGGCTTCGCGAGTGACGAATCATGAAAATAGATATCACCCGGAGTCACTCGTGCTTTATGAGGAGATTTGTGTTCATAATTGGTCACTCGAGGAATTGGCCACGACTGACGGCTTGAAAGTTGAAGGCAGCGTCCTAAATGAGGTTATCATAGCCGTGAATATCTTAGTATGGTACTCCTATATGTCCCTGTACAAGTTGGGGGATTTAGTCGTTAGCTAGTTACTGGTAATCAATGTTTATAATTTCTCTGCCTCTGGGATATATCTGCTCCTGTAATGCATCCAGTGTTTAATGTCTAACGTCACAAGCGATCCTTCGTTCCTCAATCAGTCCCAACTAGAAGGGAAAAAATTAAAAAAGGGGTAAATATGAAGAGAGGGAAGTGCATGGAGGAAAAAGGAAGAAGCGTTGGTTAGATTTTGCTCTTCGTCAGTAGAAAGCAGGTGAGATAAAAATTCCAGGGGAAACTACAAAGTAGAGATATCTAGAATTACAGATAGGTGACGAATATTGAGGGCTATAGAGAAAAGGGAGGATAATTTAAGTATTGGGAAAAAAGAGAGCGGGGGCAGAAGTGGAAAGAGCAATTGCGCCCTCTGATGGGCACGAATGTCATCACGTTTTAAGTCTCTATTGTTCTGTGTCTTGATTAGTTATCCCCTGTGCATCTTCTCTTCTCAGAGTAGTTAGCTAGCTAGTATCCTTACTGAAAGAGTAAGAAGAGAAGGAAGGAAACAGTCCTTAGGGATTCTCCGAATTCGCCATGTAGAAGCTGCCATGATGCTTCGTTGTACGCTGGAGGCTAACCACAACCGGGGGGGAATGCAGTTAGTGGGGGGGCCCTAGTCTTACTTGTTTACTGTACTACGAGTTTGAGAAGTGCGATCTGATATAGTAACGCAATTGGTCCCTATTCGGTAGGTTGGTATAGTATTGCTCGGATCTTATTTTAACACCGTGTATTTATCATGGCCGTGTTAGTCCGGCACCTGCCAACCTTGTCTTTCACTAGGCACTATCTACTAGTACACCTCGCTTTGCTGGAAAAATAATATGTTTTAAAAGGAAGCAGATGGGAAGAACATAGCTTCCTAGAGTGAAAATGGCTAAAACTTCTATAGCTTCCAGGACCCACTGCACCTTTTCCAAGATAAAGGAAGCAAAAGCAAATTTCCATTTTTTTCTCCTACCCCGCCGATCGCCAACCTGAAGGTCTAGAGTCTGGTCCACCACCTCGTAGCATGATTGATAAGCCCCACAGCCCTTTTAATGAGGGCCAGGTTCTCCAATCTCCCAGTCCCCATAGGGCAGGATTTTTTTTTAATAATCCTGCCCTACATGACGGATCGTTCAATAATAACTCATTACAAGCGCGAATTGAACTCCTGTTAATTGCAGCAGGGGTTAATTGGTTCTTGACATGTTAACCACTACGCCAGCTATTTTTTTCCCACGTAATGTCAACTTTGGAACAAATACTTATGGCACTGAAAGCTGGATTTCAGGGAACCACACATCCCAAGCGATACTAATACTGTGGAACCATCTCTCGGAATTGGTTGCCTGTAAACTTACCGTGTTCTCCCCCAAAAAAACCCCGAGTCATGAGTAGTTACTGTACCGGTAAAAAACCTAAGATCCTCTCAATACTGTATCAGTTGTAGCAAAGTCCAGGGTTCTACCAGCCCCCGTCTGGGAATTCCTCTATAAAAATGAGTGCCACAGGGTTGGCACGATGTGGGCCTTGGAGGGAGAAGTAATTAAGGTACCATTCCTTTCCAATCATAAGCTATTGGGCACTCTTCACGCTGCATTGTGAAATTCGTAAAAAAGCATACCACACAGCATATAGGCAAGCATTAGCTAGAATACAGCCAGTCCATAGGAGCCGGCAGTCTGTCGTTACAGGAGGCCACTCGTGTCATTGCTCCTGGACAATCACCTTGTGCCAATACTGGCAACGACACACCTGAAAGTGGGGCACAACTCCCTATACCCCATCGTAGTGAAAGATAAATATTTTGGCACTTGAGTCACTCGGTGTGAGGGTGTGTTTGGCGGCCTTGGGATGCTTACCTGGAATACGTGCCCCCTCGAAATATTTCCTTGCACAGACCCAAAGCCCGGCTGCCTCCTATTATTGATATTGTCACCTTGGCTACCCCTCCTAAGGTGTGGAGATTATAGGGTTAGTAAATATTGTCTAGTATTTATAAATTTAATTCTTTAGGACGTATTTGCCACTGATACTTACTGAGAAACCCTCCTCACTCGCAAAAAAAAAAGGGGGAATATCCAATCACTACTATCTACTTATCATTACCTACCAATCCTCTAGTCTCTAGCCCCCCATACAGCCCACACGTGAATCCCTCAAGTTCCTCCCCTAGGAAAATTGAAAGGCACACCTTTCCTTGGAGGAGTGTTGATACCCCTCTTTGACTTCTCTGAGCCCAAGGATGTCATGACAGCAGCCAGCGGTTGCTGGTACATGTTTTTCTTCTTCCTTGTAGTTACAGCTCCCTCGTGCTAACAGCTGGACTCCCGTGCATCAGCGCTGCCTTCACTCACTGCTCACTTGACGGAGAGCAGGTGTTACTGATAAATTGTTAAAGCCAGCTTCAGCCAGTAAACTAGCACAAGATCCTCGGTCAATGTGTCTCAGCCGGCCCGCTCGCCCTCCAGAAACCGGCATATATAAATTAGCCAACATAGGCCTCCCCTGAGCAGTGCTATGTTAAACATTTCTTGGGCATAGAGTCTTCTACGCTAACCCGGATACGGTTGGCTTTTTTCCACCTAGCTCGGAAGACTAGGATTTGTTACCATAATATACTTACCCTACAATAGCTGTTCAGCTCCCAACCAAATCTACTGATCTAGATGTAGCAGCCTAACTCGAAATTTTTTAGTCGACACTTGTTACTACAGAAAAGAGTTTATTTTACTACGCCACTCATGTGAGGGCATAAGCTGCGACTGCGCCTCAAACTCCTTTATGCCCACAAGCCACAACCGCCATTAAGGAGGACACCCAAAATTGGGATTTCTTAGGGGCTCTAAGGCGGCAAAGGAACAGAGTGAACCAACCATCGCCTGAGAAACCCCGCCGAATAAACGATTCAGCTAAAGTAGCACCTCATTTCGGATTTGTGTATCGAGTGACTTCCAGTGACCACCTGCCTCTCACCCAACGACGCCATTCCAACAACCGCGTACCCGCAACTTACACTCCCACCAGCATTAATTACACAGTTAATATTGCATGACGCTCAGCTTTCCACTGGGCGGCAGTAAGCCCCGAGGTCACAGCCTCTGTCACCCGCGCGGGATCTAAAACCTACTGTACCTCTTCTTGGAAAGTATTTGTTTATAGACCCGGATCACGAGAAGAAACACGGGTCCATGGAGTTAACTTAGGCATTGGACAAGGCGGGGAAGGATGAGAAACCTGATGTACATCTGCCGTAAAAGCTCGGATAAACGGACCATGTACCAGGCAGTCCAAAATCCCCCCCCCCCTCGGAAATCCCTCCCCTGGGGAAGGATCGAGAAACGCACCAAAAAAAAACCTACTCTCTGAGACAAATGGAGGGAGGCACGAACCTTCCTAGGAGAGGCAGTTCCAACGCCCTAGCACATGGTCTGACTATTAGAGTTCTCACGGTACTTCGTCTACTGCAGCCTCCCGCTGCTCCAAATAGTAGCCCAATTCAGGAATCATTCCCGGCTGCCATGTTTCAGGGAAAGCACATGAGCCAAACAATTAGAACGTGCAATTCACGGACCATCACTCGATGGCACACACCCACGCGCAAGCAGCCGGTCAGCCTATTGGCCAGCCGGGCAGCGGCAGAAACTAAGGCTCAGTAACAGAAAGTCAGGGCACTCGGGGAATTAATCTACTGTGAGAGTGTCATTCATCCTATATGCGACGAACATGGCCTCTCGCTCACTTGCTTATCCCACATCCACTTCGCCCTTATAGATGTGATACTAGGCGCGAGGCTACCAGCGGACTACTAGCACGGTACCTATAAGCGCCCCGCGCCAGGGACAAAAAGCTCAAGTCATACCTAGGGATTACCGTGGCTACCGAACGGCATCCCACATCATAGGGCTATCTGCCTATCTGGGGTGCCCCGCGGGCCTTACATACTACTTTAGGTGACTTGGAAGGGGAGGAAGGAAAAAAAAGGGCTCGTGACATCACATGAGGAAGGGGGGGGCGGGGGAGGGAACACCAACAATGAGTTGCTGACCTCATAACAAACCGGATATTCTCGGGTGTTGGAAAGCGCGTATTCTCGCGTAACTACTCATTATTATTTTTGTTTCAAGATCGGTCACAGGATTGGGTGGATATGGATTTGATGTTGGAACTACCGAGCAAATTTGGTATGTCCCAAATTTTGTCAATAGATCTCCTTCAAGAAAAAATGAATTAAAAAAATCACGAATCATGGATATATGCACGAGTGATGTGTTGTGGTCTGCATGGTTCGTGCATATGCATCCTACTCCGCGGTGCCTAAGGCTGACATTTCAATTACAATCGTAGACAGCAATAGGACGGAGAATGATGCATGCTACAGTAGCTGGTCGCTTGTGAGGCCTAGAAATGTCCTTGTCGGCAAGGAGTAATACGTGAAACTTAATACGTACAGTACAGCCGCGTCCCAAAAGTTCTGGCGCCCCAGTTAGTACTGTGACACAAAAGGGCTATACCGCTATACCAACCGGGTTGCCAGAACTTTTGGTACACGGGCGTGTAGTAGCAGCTAACTTTTAATGGATAACCCACAAATCTAGAATACAGAATAGAAAAATCACAGTCTAGGGAATCCAGTAGAAGGTTTGATCACTAGCGCTATCTATTGAACACTGTGCTCCTAAGAGGGTACTCAGCTTTCTCTCTCCCTCTTCTTGTATCCGATAAACCGCTGCAGATTAAACAGCGCATCGTCTGCTCTCAGTCGATCCTCTGGAAACTTGTTTTTATCGATTTTCCTAATCTAAATTCATCTAAGGCGTTAGAGATATCGTGTGGGATATATTAGGGAAGGATAAAGTGGGATGCCTACAGCCACCCTGACCCCAGACATTGCTCTTGAGAGGTGATCAAGGAAGGCATTCTTGACAAACACAGGTTCGTCATAATCAAATTCTGCATCGGCGTACATATCGAATATAGCATTGAGTGCCTCTACCAACGGGTTTACCGGGGTATCTGAGCCGCCAGCAATCAAAGTCATAAGGAAAACACCAATTTCCTATTGGACAGGTCAGACATATCTTGATAGGGAAGATGTGTAAGGTGAATACTTGATTGACATCAATTCTCCCTTGGGCAAGGCCAAGGCACCCAAGAACGCCAACGCATTTCGTTCGCAATTCATCAGCATTCGCCGCATGATAGAGGCTAACGAATGCCCTGTGCTCTCCTTGTGAAACGTCCAAGTTTCCATTCAGAGATTTCGAGACTGCCCAAGCAAGTCCAGTTACCGCTTCCGCGAGCTCCACATCTGCAGTATTAGCAACGAGGACAGGCGTAACACAGTTCTGCCATATCTCATGACCCAGTTTCTGCCACCTTTCCCACAACCCCGACCCTTCGGAAAGTGTCGCATCAACAGTCCAAGCAATATTGTTTAGTACACCCAATGCTCGCGTGTGGATGGGTAATGAACCGCCGGTCTCCGATTTTATAATCGATAGGAGCACCGGCCCAGTGCTTGTAATCAAATAGTGCAACACTGTGCCTTCGGCCGAGCCTGGGGATTCTTGGTTACTCTCATCACCCACCACCATTTCCATGTCTGCTCGTAGTGATCCATCTAGCTCCTCAGGGGCAGCTACATCTTTTCCATCTTCGCTCATAAGATCTGCATCACCGCCCTGGTCTGCGACTAAGGCTTCTTCTGGAACCCCATCTGTTGCCTCCGTTGCTATAGAAGCCAGTACTTCTAGAACAAGTTGCTTGAAGATGAAGTCCTGTCCGTCATGGGTAGGAGATGCGGGAGGTGCTGGTTTGAGAAAATTAGTCAAAATCGGTACGATGTTGACATCAGAGATCTCTTGACTAGTAGCCACATCGGTCCCTTTCAGGGCGAGTGATATATTATGGAGGGAACCTAGGTGATATAGCTCTGCTTAGTCAAATGTATGTAATATTATTGGAGAACTGGCCCATACCACAAACATAGAGACTCTTTAGGATGGGGCTTGACTGATCACGGAGTTTCAATAATAAAGGAACGTAGCCGCGGGGGTCCGAAACAATAGCCTCGACAAAATCGTCGCTTTCCTCAGTGAGAGTGTATAGGCATTGGGCTACCGTTTCATGCAAACTTTCTAGCTTTTCCGAGGGTTCGCTGAGAATTTCCATAAGAAGTGGTAAGACCTCCAGTTTGACTATTGCCTCTACCACCGCCTCGCTTGTCTCACTAAAGAAAGCACTCAGCATCGATCAACAAATTAAGCGCTCAATAGTCAGGACTACCTAAGGCTAGCGACAAGGCTAATAACATTTTCAGCATATAACCACAGTATCTTCCGGTCTGTGCTACTGAGGGACCCTGGGCTGGTGCGCAGAGAGTTTAACATAGACGAGATCTATGAAATAATTAGCCTCGCGAATATAACCGGCTTTAATGTCTCATACCTTTTGCAAGGCGCTTGAAACTGGGGTTAAAATATTCTTCCGGTACATAAAGATGCTCTGGTCATAACCTTCATCCACTGAGATGTTTCTGAGAGCACCCCAAGCATACACAACAACCTCTTGCGAAGAGTCATTGAGCATCTCTTCCATCAATCTCTGTACCACTCTCTCGTGGAGCAGTAATTGGCGACAAGCGGCATCTTGGAGTAGATTGTTTATCGCTGATACGGCTTCCGCTCGTTCTTTAGGCGAGGTAGATGAGAGGTTTCTAACAACAGGTAAGATCATGGACTCCCGGAGAGCGTTATTGGCCGCCTTCTCTGCAGAGGTCGGTGGCCTAGAAGCAGTAAGGCTACCTTTTCTCTTGCCATCCTTTTTCCGAGGGTTACCGGCCTTGCCCATAGTTTTTGAGTTGAAAACAAAGTTGATATGGCGGGGTTCTGCGAAGAATTTTGACCCTGGACACTTTTCCAAAGGTGAAAAAAAAGGACTGTGGGAAGCTCCACAGTCACGTGCTGAAGGACCATTACCTACTAGTCGAAATATTACGTAATCCATACAAAATACTTGATGGCCAACACAAACTATCCCAAAAAGGAAAAGTAGATATTAACGATAAGAACCTACTCGAGTGCAGGCGCAGTTTCGCAAAAGTTCACACAGCCGCACAAGTAAACAGGACAGGAGAAGAAAGAAAGCACATCAATTATATTATCATACAACTATGATACTTACACAAATGCGGGTATTAACAACAAAACCCATAAACCCAATCACCTCAGTGTGTGATGCCTGTAGCTAAAGTTTAACCTTCAAGCCGGGTAACACTCCCAATCATGGCAGGCGACCCATGATCCATGTCGTGTTCGCGCATCAAGCTCAGATAGCTGCGTTGTCCGTGTGTGCGTGCGTGTGTGTGGCAACCCCCGCCTTCCTGTCTTTCCCAGAGTTTCCCTTTACTTCTCTACTCTCTACTTCTCAACTCAACCCCGATGGCTTCCGCGGACTCAAGAGGTTCCAAGAGAAAAGCAGACGATGCAGAAACCCCTTCTCCTGCTTCTGCTGCTCCTCAGCTTCCCCGGAGAATAAAGGTGCTCCTTTGCCGTGCCTTATCGGGGCTCCTTGCTGTGTGGCTTGTGCTGACTCGGCGTCTGTTTATGCACAGCCTCTAGACCAGGTAGTTGTTAATAAGATAGCTGCTGGTGAAATCATCGTGGCCCCAGTCCACGCACTGAAAGAGCTTATCGAGAACTCCGTTGATGCGGGATCCTCCAGCATCGATATACTAGTGAAAGATGGCGGGCTGAAGCTTCTCCAAATCTCAGACAATGGTCATGGAATTGACGTGAGCAGCGCCCTGGGCACTATAGAGGCGGAATTCGCTCATGATAGCCGATTGGTTAAATTAATTTTAGGAAAATGACTTGCCCATTCTGTGTGAAAGGTTTACAACTTCGAAATTGCAGTCCTTTGAGGATCTCCAGTCTATTGGAACCTATGGTTTCCGGGGCGAGGCCTTAGCGAGCATAAGTCACATTGCCCATCTGACCATCACGACTAGAACGGCAAACTCACCTATTGGTTTAAGGTATGTGACATCTAGGCACCTTTTAACGCTCAGTCAATTAACCTTGCCCAAAAATTATAGAGCAACGTACTCAGATTCCAAGTTAATTACTCCAAAACCGGGTCAACCTGCGAATCCAAAGCCGGTACACCGCAACAAGGGGACACAAATCACTGTGCGTTCCCCTTCCCTAATGCACTACATCGCCCTCTACCCGTAACTTGATGACATTTGTGAAATGGGCTGGCTCTGCATACCGCACATAAATATGCGATATGCATTCAGATCTAGCCTGACATGCTCCACCAATGCTTGAGACCGGGGTCCGGGCATCATGAGTTGGTTATATCAAACCGCATAAACTCTAACACCATCTATAGGTCGAAGATCTCTTCTATAATGTACCTAGTCGGCGTCGAGCATTCCGCAGTCCCTCGGAAGAATATACCAAGATTCTTGATTTAGTTGGTAGATATGCCGTGCATTGCGGAGGCGTTGCTTTTAGTTGTAAGAAGGTAGCATCTTCTTTGAAACTTCTTCAAGTCATGTTCTAAATTATCCTCTTAGTACGGTGATGCAGATGTGGGCGTATCTACTACGGCAGGGGCCACAACCACTGATCGTATCCGGCGAATTCACGGCAATGCTGTTGCGAATGAGCTCTTGCCATTTGAAGTTTCAGACGATTATCTTGGATTCAAAGCGAAGGGCATGCTAAGTAACGCCAATTATCATGTCAAGAAAACGACGCTCCTTCTTTTCATCAACAGTGATCTAACCCCTCTTGACTATAGACCTAAGCAAGGCACTGGTTCTAACTTCCCGGACAGATCGCTCCGTAGATTCTTCTTCCATCAGGAAAGGGATTGAATCCACATACGCACCGTTTCTCCCAAAAGGCGGCCATCCGTTTGCATATTTGTCTTTGGATATTGAACCTCACCGGGTGGACGTCAACGTACATCCTACCAAGCGGGAAGTCAACTTCCTTCACGAGGAAGAAATCGTGCAAAAACTATGCGAATCGCTACAAGAGAAGCTGGCGGCAGTTGACACTTCTAGGTCTTATGCACTGACACAAGCACTTCTTCCGTCAGCCAAAGCCGTTCCCGGCAACTCCTCAGGACAGAAGGCCGCTGCAAGATCGGCAAGTAGAGCGGAAGAAAGCACACAACCACTCGTTGCGAAACCTAAAAAAACTTATGATTATAATATGGTGAGAGCCGACACACGTGACCGAAAAATCACCACCATGCTGCAGCCGAAATCTCAAAAAGAACATGGGGGAACCACAGAGGGCGACGAATACGAGTATGATGACAATCGCCAATGGACTTCCGTCAAGTATCAGACCATAAAGAAACTAAGGAAGGCAGTATGGGATACCAAGCATAAGGATCTCTGCGAGTTATTTCACAATCATACCTTTGTCGGAATAGTTGATGAGCAAAGGCGTTTGGCGGCAGTGCAGCACGGTCTGAAACTCTATCTCATCGATTATGCAGCTGTTGCCTTCGAACTGTTCTACCAGATTGGGCTTTCAGACTTCTCAAATTATGGCACCATCCGTCTCAACCCTCCTTTAGCATTGAAGGATATTCTGGAAATCGCCATTGAGGATGAAAAGAAGAGAGCGGAAGACGTCAACTCGGACCCTAACAATGAATTCGATTGGGAAAGTGCTTATAAGGTAAAATATTCATGAGCCATGAGACCGGGTATTATTTCCCGCTAACCAAAGTCCTTTTTTTTCCCCCTCCGTTTAGATTGTGGACACCCTCGTCAGCAGAAGGGATTTACTAAAGGAATATTTCTCAATGGAAATCACCGAACAGGGTGAATTGGTAAGTATTCCGCTTTTGCTTAAGGGCTACATGCCCAGTCTTGGAAAGCTGCCCTCTTTCATTCTCCGGCTTGGACCCAATGTGAGACAACTCCCACCCCCCTGTGCAAACCGAGCAGAACTGATAAATCGTTGGGCCAGGTGGATTGGTACTCGGAACTTGAGTGCTTCGACACGTTTTTACGGGAACTAGCCTTGTTCTATGTTCCAGAAATACTGCCAAAGGCCGACACGGGCTCCGACTCGCCGGATAACGAAGAAGAAGGCGGCGGAGGCGGTTGGAAGGATGTTGCCGCGCTTACAAAGAGGAAAGACGAGCTGAACCGAACAGTTGAAACAATATTATTCCCTGCTTTTAAGAAGAGGCTAATCGCGCCACCATCTCTGCTTCAAGGCGTCACCGAGATTGCCAACCTGAGGGGCCTATATAAAATTTTCGAGAGGTCGTGCTGAACGGGGGGTGGGTTAAATCATTCGAATCAAAAAAACTCAGGGGAGGGGGGGTCGGCGGCGGAGGAGAGAGGATAATGCCGAGAGAAATTTTTCGCTCACTCACTCATTCACCGCATGACTCAATAAGCCACCATACTACTATACCACACCATGCGCTGAAATGTGTTTTCCTTTCCCTTCCATTTTCTTGCTTGCTGTATGTGCGATCACAATTGCAGTCTGCAGTACAATTACTCGTGAGCGCGAATGCGGGCGTACAGATGATGGATAATAGGATAGAATTATTGTAATTGATCTATATAATAATAATTTTCTTGCCCTGCACGCTCCCCCCGTCGCTCGCAACAGTTGAGCTGTGCGTGTGAAATGACAGGCAAAGTTCTAACTAACCGTATCCCTCTTTAAAATGAAAGGAAAAAAAAATGCCGGGCACCCATGCCAGTCTATATCCAATGTCTAAACCGGACCAAGGTATAATATGCTTGAAAAGGAAAGGAAAAGGCGTAAAGTAAGGAAAAGAAAAAAACAAATAGCATCCCAGTTTTTTGAACAAACCCGCCAGAGACAGAAAAAGAAAAATGAACCATTAAAAAAAATCATTAAGGAGAAAAGGAAGTAAACAGTGTAAAGGGGGTGATAATAAACGAAAAATAAAAATAACACAAAAACTCCAAGTCCTTTATAATTATACGGTAATCGAGACAAAAGAAAAGCATTAAAGTGGAGGGGGTGAAAAAAGAAAAAAAGGTCGTCAAAACACTGACAAAAACGAAGGGGGAAAAGAAGAAAAAACTCCTGCGAGAAGAACACCTTTTCATGAATGTCGCCGCCCGATGCAAATCATCCATCCATCTTGATCTTGTCGTTGTTCTACCCTTTTTACCAAAGCCCATAATTACATATGCCATAGGTTTGTCATTCCTTCCAGCCGAATGGGGTTCCTTACGGGCACGGAGGAGGCGGAGGCGGAGAAAGTGTTGTGGTGAATACGTTGAGAAGGAAAGTAGCGAATTTCTTGTTGATTAATTGAGTCCGGTCTGTGCATCTATGCAGAGAGGACTCGACCAACACCGGTTGCCACTGACATTTTGCGACCCGAGGAGCAATTCTCTCGTCGGCGATCCATTGGGGGGCGGACCATGATGTCGAGCGGAGCAGGATTGCTGCAGTTGGGACCGAGTACTATATGTCGCTGTTTCACGAATCCAAGTTTCTGGTACATGGCTACGTTTCTGGGATGACTGCTTTCGAGATAGCATGGTTTACCGCCTTCTGCGTCGAGCTAAGAGGAGGGAAAGGGTTAGCATCAGATGTTTGGGAGTCAATGACATGAGAACTTGTGGAAGCGCAAGGATGAGTGGGATAGTCGGGATGGACATGATAGGGCCATATAGCCCTCAACCCCTCCCCTCCTCCACGCAAAATAGCGTACAAGGCGGAGTGAAGTGAAGCGCGGTGACTGTGGTGGTGGTGGTGGGGCTGCGATGTAGGTGAGAAAGCAATAAGAGCGCATTCTAGAATAATCCAGTGCTCTGTGCCCACTCTACCCAACCATAACGCGAACGGGAAAAAAATAGAGCTACACACCTTTTTTGTCACGTATTCGATGAGTTTTCTAGCGTAACCCCTCCCTCTCGCACTTGGAACGACACCGACATAGACCAGGTACCTGCCGAATGATTAGAGATGATCCTGTACAACATAACTCCTTCTAGAAGGGTGCAGAGCTTACCATGTGTCACTATCTTGCGCCCCCATAACTGACTCTCTGTTTGGGAAAAAAGAATGCAAGTCAGTAAACCATTCTCAACAAGCACATGTATTATGTTCCCCAATGCCGCACATAGCCGACCTTCCCATTTTATTGGCCAGGGCGACCCTAGAGCCAATTTATGAGGAGAACAAAGCAAAGGGGCAGAAATGGATAATAAAAATAAAAATAAAAAATGACATCTCACGAGCAAAGAAAATGAACGGAGAAAAAAAGAAAGGAAAAAAAAGAGGTTTGGTGAAACCGAGGATGGGGGAGTAGCTTACTTGGTGCGATGCAGGATCTCCATGAACTCGTCGAAATACCGCCTCTTTCCCTCTTTGGTCAATTTGTACCACAGCCTCCACATACCACTCCGGAAGATTGTGAACCAGTCATCCATGTTTTGTCCCGGCGGCATCCTAGACCCGGAAATCAGCGTTAGCGAATTGCTTTTTTTATTTCTCAAAATCGTGCCGTTGGTCGGACACAGCCCACTGTGCAGCAAGCAAAGCCAAAAAAGAAGGGCAATGGAAGGAACGGTGGAAAAGGGACGCCTCGTAATGAGAATTCATGTATGTAGGTCTTACCATAGTGCTACGCCTTCGTGGTTCTCCCCTATGCTCAGGACAAGACCGTTGTAGCAATGTGCCGCAACGATGTATTCCAGAATCTCGCGGTGTAATGGGTAGAGCTCTTCCCTGCTCTTTCCACCATTGTCGGGGGTTTCGAGGAAGTAGAATGCAACGTCGTCCTTGAAGAAAGCTTCAGCGAGGGTGTCGGCTGCCGCCTTGCAGTCCTCAATTCCGAGTACTCGTACCTCATCCGAGGCATATGAAGGTAATGTTAACGTTGTCGTTGTTGTAGTTGTAGACATGGTTGTATATGTGTATGGGTGAGGCTCTTCCGTCAAGGAAAGACTAATCAAGGTGTAGATTGTTTGTAGGGAAGGTTGGATAAGATGAAGTGGGATAGTGTAGTAGTAGTGCGGAGGGAACCTTTATAAGTAGGCGGGAGGTAGGTAGGTAGGCAGGTAGGCAGGTAGGTAGGTTATGTATGTTGGTGATGGGCTTGTAGGGAGGCGTAGGAGGTGTTATTTATTACGCTTGGTACTCGTGACGAGGGATGGTTCCCTTTAATCCTTTTCGACGGAAAAAGTTCTTTTTCCTGTTTTTTTTCCTTTCTTTTTTTTCTTTTTTCGTTTCTTCCGATGAGCTAATGAACGAAAGACAAATGGTTGGGACCCGTTACAGGGAAGAGGGGTTTGGGACGGGTGGGTATTCAATATGGAGGTAGGGGGGAGATGGAGAGAAACCGGCGGTCCTGAGTTAGGGGGTGGAAGGGGAGGGGGGGGTATAAATAAAATCAAACGGAGAGTCAACTGCTCGTGAGACAAGGAAGGACAAGGTGTATGTGAGCCCCAAGCTGTTAATCGTCATATAAAGCAAGAAGGCAGAGTAGCGTAGCGCCGCCTGCTGAAAAGGCTGAAAAAGATGTGGAAAAGCGTTAAAGCTACAGGGTAGAGTGAGCGAGTGTGTCGTTGGGATTCGCGTTCATTTGTTTGCTTCCCAGGTTGACAATGCGATACGTTCGTTGGTGGTTGGCTTTCCCATTACTATTATTGTTATTTGTTATTTATCTTGGCCGGGTACAGCAGCAACAATGCGAATACTAAACGCTCCCCTTTGGTTATCGCTTTAAGGGAGTTCCTTCGCCTGATACTTTTGTTTCCAGCCGTTTACAAGTGAATATCGTACTGTAAATAGTAGCGTACAGTAGAAACAATACCGCGGATCGTTGGTTGTTGCTTCACCTCTACCACACTATGTTTTAGATTTGTCCATGGGTGCTCTAGCTAGCTATGGTACAGCACTTTTCTGTTCTTTTCTTTTTTCTACTCGTTTTCTTTTTCTTTTTCTTCCTTCCTTCCTTCTTTCTTCGCTGCGGCGGCGGCGAGAAGGCTGGCTGCGTCAGATCCAATTTCAACCGGGCAAATGTGCTCTGAGCTCTTTCCAAATCTCTCTCTCCGCAACTTCCCCCTCTCCTTCCATATCATATCATCCCATCCCATCCATCCCTCCTCCCCCGTGCGACAATCACCGCATCCCAAGTCGTATAAAAAATTAAAAATATTAAAAATATTTATATATATATACGCTATGTATATGTATATAATATTATTATTATATAAAATATATATAAAAAATACATCCAAATGAGTAGTAGAGTAGAGTAGAGTAGAATTCACACACTAAGCCAAACCCAGCTCATCACTCTGTCCTATTCTTCCTAGTCGGTTTTCCCTCCCGACTCCCCCACCGGCATTCAACTGCACGAGCAGCAGCTACGATACAGTACCTTAACTCTACTCGAGTATGTTTCTGCTCTCTGACCTCCTCCACCTCCACCACCACAAGCTTGCCCTCGCGCCCTCCCTTCCCTCCCTCCCTCCCTCCTTCCTCCGGTCTTTGTGCCTGCCTTCATCCAATGCTGCTGCTGCCCTACCGTACCGGACATACATACAGTGATACCCTACCCCTACCTACCCCCCCCCCCCCCCCCCCAAACCAAAAAACAACAGAAAATTGTAAACAACCTAATAAAAAAAAAAAAAAAAAAAAAAAAAAAAAAAAAAAAAAAAAAATAAAAAAAAAATTAAAATTTTTAAA
>Ga0307513_10000154_pt1 | contig 97607 bp, 107 predicted proteins | sample 15_EM_MG_FD_202174 | JGI IMG/M metagenome (GOLD analysis project Ga0307513, IMG submission 202174) | Populus trichocarpa ectomycorrhiza microbial communities from riparian zone in the Pacific Northwest, United States - 15_EM | ecosystem: Host-associated > Plants > Roots > Unclassified | place...
CCCTTTACATACATCATTGATATCCCCATACGTGAAAAACCCACACGGGAAAAACCCACACGGGAAAAACCCACACGGGAAAAACCCACACGGGAAAAACCCACACGGGAAAAACCACGGGAAAAACCACCCACCACAAGGGAAAAACCCATACGGGAAAACCCACCCATCACCCATACGGGAAAAACCCACACGGGAAAAACCCACACGGGAAAAACCCATCCATCACCAGGGAAAAACTCAAATATTTCTAAAAATTGAATACCCGAAGGATACCAGCTATAAAATCAGCTATAAAATCTGCCAACCCTCACAACCACTCTCGACACAACCACTCTCGATCCCTAATACGCTATGCAACCCTCATTCTATTACGCAACTACTCTGGGGGGCCTCGCAGCTCTATGGTGTATTTACCGATGCTTGAGTGCCGTTATAGGATTTATCCATTGGTCTTATAACCTATTAGTGCTGTTAGCAAGGGGTTGGGGGAAGGGGAGCTGGGAGGGAGTTGGGGGTGAAAGGCGCACTGTATTTACTAGAAGACTAGCTATGGTTCTTCTCTGGCTTAGGAAAGGATTAATTCCATCGGTGGCACTAACTCCGACTCATCTTATAGTTGTTCCAGCATTCCTCCTAGCAAACATCCTTGGTCTATCGATTGGTGTTACTTCTCTTCTGGATCTAAGAGTAAGGACCGGGACTTTTTGCTTGGTGAACTTATTGCCCTTGTACATCGGAGGAAGAACCCAATTCTTTCTTAAAGCTCTAGGGGTTTCCCAAGATGAGTACTACTTACTACACCGCTGGATCGGCAGGACCCTTATAGCGGAGGCAATAATTCATACAGGTACAGCATTGAAACTCTCCAGTAGGTTTGAGTTCTCTGAAAGTAGAATTGGAGGAATTCTGGTATATCGCTCTCAAGTTTCCCAGGCTGCATATGCTGATCTAAATTCCCAGACATTCTGCTCATTGACTCTGATATTTCTTAGTTCTCCCTCCCCTATACGAGCAGCCTTTTACGAGGTATTCCTCAAGCTGCATACCTTACTTGCTCTTTCAGCACTTGTGGGTTTCTGGGTCCACTTGAGATTCTTAGGTTGGAAGAGCACTCAGAACATATATCTAAGCCTCACGCTAATTTCCTGGATCGCGGGGCTCATCCTTCGCTCATTTTTCGTACTTTACCGAAATGTTCGGACGGATCTCGCTTCAACGGCAATTATAAGAAGGCAGGATGGAGCTACTAGAGTATGCTTAAGCTTGCCCAGAGCATGGTCTATGGCGCCAGGCCAGTACATATATATTTGGCTCCCTTCTATAAAATATTTTCAATCACACCCTTACTACATTGCCTGGTGGGAAGTGAAGGATTACGGTCTGGAAATTGAGCTGCTCATAGAACAGCAGAAGGGTTTTAGCAAAACTCTCCATAAGCACCCGGAGGGAACAAGTATAAAAGCTGCTATAGAGGGGCCATATGGAGAAGACGTGAGCCTTGGTGTGTACGGGGTGGTACTTATGTTAGCAACCGGACCTCAGGGGGTGATTCGTCAACTATCGCATCTTAGAGGCTTAGTGGACGATGCCGGAGATCTATCGATCAGAAATATACGTGTCGTGTGGGTTTTAGAAACAGGTTTGACACATAATCCAGTTGCAATTTCTAGGTAGTTGCTAAGTATTCGAAGGACAGGGAGAATGGTTCCAGGAGTGGATGGACAAAATATTGGAGAGAGCCCGTGGCCTTGAAAATGAGTACCAACGGCGAACGTACCCTTTTCTTCATATATCCTTGTACACCTGCTCTGAAGGCGAAAGAGGAGCAGCAAATAGTATATCTGAAGATGCCGAGAGAAGGGGGGAACTGCCACGACTCACATTTTACTCAGGCCCGCCTATTAGCAGGGAAGAGATTAAAGGGAGATTCAGAGAAGTTCTGGAGTATAGACAGGGGAAAATGGCCGTTTTTGGTAACTACACCATCCTGGGTTAGATCCTCAACATGTTCTAATATAATTCAGTGTGTGGTCCGGGAAAGTTTAGAAATAACGTCTATGACACACTTCAGCCCTGTCTGGGCAACGTCAAGTATCTAGAATGAGAGCGAACCCGGGGTTAAGACAAAAGAATTGTAGAGGAAGTCATCGTTGATGGGCCCAAGTACCCTTAGTCATCTTTGATTGAGACATGACAGGGGTTAGAGATGTGCTCTACTGTACTGTACGTTCTGTATATTTTATAGTAAGGTCTGGTTTAGGGACTGTGGGCTTACGGTAGTTAGATGGGCAGACGAGCTATTTTTCAAAGAAGGCCCGGGGGAAATAAAAGTTTGTTGAAAGAAAAAATTTTTCTCGCAATCATAAAAAATTCATTGTGATAGCCCTTAGTGTCACATTACGGTACAAGGGGCCGGCATTTAGCGATCGCACACGTCAAAGGCGCTCTCATTAGGGGAACACATATGAAGGCTCCCAAGAGCTAGTGGATACCTTTTTCGGCCGAGGGGAGAAATGGAATGACCAATAGATCAATTAATCGACCCACACTGATGTTAATGATGTTAATCGAGTGATGACCTATGCAATAACATCAACATCACCTTGGCGCCAAGCATGAGGGATAGGGAGCCCATCCCCACCCTCTTGGTTCCGATGCGACCAAGACCGTTACAACCACAACCACCCTGTCTCTCCCTCGCGTCCACAGCGATATAGGAACACCACTACCACTACCACTACCACCACACCCCACAGCAAACAGCGACAGAACAAAACCACTACACTCGAAGCGAGGAGCGAGGCACGGGTCGCCGGAATTTCTGGCATTTTAGAGCTTGGCACTCTTTTTGTCCGGGTAACCACACCCCTTTGTTGATCCACCGCGAACCGATGAACATGTTACGTGAGTTTAAAGAGTCAGTAAATGAGCAGTTGGACGTGATAACACTACGCCTTGGACAGCTAGAGGTGAGCTAGGCGATAAGCATAATAATGGCACATGTGGGTAGCATATAAGGGAGCAAAAAGCTAACAGAGTGCATGACAGACACATCTGAGCATTACGGTAGGAGCGGAGCTAGAGGCGGCGGCGGTGAAAGCAAGACGGTGGGACTAAGCACTTCGTAGTACGGTGATGGATATATTTTATTCCCAAATCCCGGAGTATTTTTATTTCCGGCGTATTTTTATCTCCGGCGGGGTGGTGACCAAGGGACTAGGCAGCGATGAGGTTTAAAAAAAGTTGTTTGTTTATTAATCGTTACGTTATCTTATCTAATATCTTGATGTTATTCATACTTTTTGGTTTATTTTTAATGATGACGATATGAGGGTTGCGTTGCTCATCTACGGGTAACCCCAGCCCTAGGAAAAGAAGGGTTGGTGTTCCTATATAAAAACACAGGTGGCGTGCCAATTTAAAATGGCAGCCACAAATAGAAACACTTATTTACGGTGAAGGAGAAAGAGCTACCATAGCTAACACCTATAAAGCCACCTGTTGCCCAGCCAGCACCTTTTCCCACCAGCGACAAACTCATAATGGGCCATCCCAAGGCGGCCAAGTGGCTCGAAATCTCAACAACTTCTTCAGAAGCCCTATTGTCAGAGTACGCTACATTGCGACAATTAGCTTCTAGCCTAAGCTCAACAACACAATTCCCGAGCATGATATCTTTTATTGGAGAGGACTTCAAACACAAATTGATCAAGTTGCTCCTAGGCGATCAGAGCATTGACTGCCAAGTTACGTCGGGGGTTTACCTGTATCAAGATCCCGGAAGTGGGTCATCAGAGGCACCACTCTTCTATGCCGAATGCAACCTTGAACGCCCGGATCTTTTACCAGATCACGAGGCACCATTCCGGAGACCTCTCCTGTGGTGCTCCCCGGACATGACCCGGAGAGAGATAGTTGCACAGGTTTATTCACGAATAATTGCACCGTTCAGTGATATTATGTGCTACGTTATAGAAGGCTCTGATAACATCACAACTAGCTATCAGCAACTAGTATCTTTAATTAGCTCTTGCAAATCTGCAGTGGTCCCGGGAGTTTTACCGAGGACCATTGTGTTATGTAACCAGTCGGAGGCCTTTAGTGAAGAACAGCTTGAGCGGTACTTTTTTGAGAAGCTTATCTCGGAATACCCAGAAGACCGCACCCTGTTATGCTCGCTGAGAGAACGAGTTTCATTCATCCTCCTCCCAAAGGGTAGCCACACAGACACAAAAGGGTTTCAAAGGCTTCGAATGACCATCTCGCGGGAATTGGGAAAGGCTCGAGAGGAAAGAGATTTTTCTCGAACCCTATTTAATTCCCAGAATTTCTTGTTTTTAATGGAGGTCGTTCACAAGCATTTTGCACTAACAATCTCCCAACCAGCCGACCTCATTCGAGCCACCAGCATCCACCGTCCTGCGCCCACATTCCTTCAGGCAAACATCAGTGAACTCTTGAAGCATGTCCCAAGATGTGATCAGATGATCGACTTTGCTGCACCTGTTGTAGCCTCTAGCTTGGTGTTAAACTATTGCACCCAGGGGGTGCACAGTACGCTCATTCACCTCTAATATTCAAATAACAAACTGATTATATACAGTGTTCCAGGGGCAAATAATATTCGAGATCCTGTATAAAAATCACTGCCTTGCAGCATTTGATAAGCACCTCCGTGTCCAGGGGGTCCGGGGCGGCGAATCCAAGCGTAGAGCATTTATTGAAGCTGTCTGCAAAGGATTCCACGAGGGAATATTGACCTTAGAAGACCAATCCATATTACCCAAAGCGATGCACATCCAAACACACAAGGGCTTTCGAAAAAGATGGCGGAGGATATCAAGCAATATTACATGCTTTTGGTGTCTGTTCAATAAACCGGAACACGCACTCGAATGTGGGCACAGCTTCTGTGATGACTGTTTGCGGATATTTGGACAAACCAACCAAGCCAACTGGGATTATACTTTTAAAATCACTGTATGTGCCCTTTGTTCTAACCAGACGAATCAAGATTTTGCTATAAAACCGCCTACTGCTGGGATGCGTATTCTCACATTGGACGGGGGTGGTATCCGAGGCATTATTGAGCTCGAGCTACTGAGACTGCTAGAAGAAAGGCTTGGGCTCGGGCTTCCAATCATCCGAGCGTTCGACATGGTCGTTGGGACTAGCACTGGTACGTTTGCACCCGGTAACAAGGAGTGGAGAAGCTAAAGTGATAGGGGGGTTGATTGCCTTGGGCCTGGGGGTGAAGGGGTGGTCTGTCGAAGCTTGTACAGAAAACTTTGAAAAACTCGTTCCACAGGCTTTTAAACCCCGTAATTTAGGTCCTTTCTCTGCCGTCGGCCAATTCCGAAGAATACTAGTTTCATGCCTGACTGGCAGCCTCTATGATACACCGGCTTTTGAGGCCGCCTTGAAGGAGGTATTTGGAGCTAAGCATGAATTGTTTGGGCATGGGGCGCTTAAAACAGCCATTAGCGCTACCTCATCTAACTCCTTCCCCTGTATTCTTACAAACTACAATGGAACTGGAGTGCGTAGAGGTGATTGTGGTTCGTTCCCTGCCCCTTGTACTTAACTCTAGCTAACCAACCAGGGTATGGGCATCTTGAAGGGAAAATATTAACATATGAGGCGTAAGTTTTCCCCTAGTCTAAAGGTAAAGCTCCTGGTCTAAGGGCTAACGGGTCACCTAGTGCCCGGGGCACCTCTGCTGCACCATTGTAAGTCAACCATAACACTCCTGTTAGAAAAGGTTCGGCTAACATGAATGATAGATACCATACTACGATCACCCTTCCATCTATCAGAGTTCATTCAGAGGACACTCAAAGCAGTATTACGCTGCAGGATGGTGGCTTAGGAGGTCAGAACAACCCCATAGCAATCGCGAGCTGGGAGAGTCGGATAGTAGATCCTACAATCTCGAACCCGGACATCATACTATCACTCGGTACAGGTCATGATATGAAAAACCAGAAGTGTGACAAGGGTCAAACAGGAAAAAGCTGGATAACGCGATTGGTAGAATATTTCAATCGTTCCCTGGATTGTCAGAAAGCATGGCACGAGTATCTAAACCAGGCTGACAGGAGGGAAATACACCACCGTTTGACTCTCGAATTCAACAATAATCAACCGGCCCTTGATGAAGCTCACCGGATGCCCGAGCTAAAACTATTGACTCGCAAACTCTACTCAGCTTCAGCAGAAATTGAGGAAGTGGTCGGCTCACTCATTGCCCGCTTCTTCTATTTCGAGTTAGTGGCGATTCCAAAGTACTCAATGGGCCAGCTCGAGTGCTCTGGTGTCATTCGCTGTAGGCTGGAAGGGGGATCCCCTCCCCTGCAGCAGCTTATATGTCAACTCAGAAATCAAGCTGCAGAGTTCCTGATTAAAGGCCGCCCCCAAAACTGCACCACCCCTGAGATAATTTCAAAAATCCGGGGTGGGGAGACCTATGGAGTTGGGGTCGCATTCTCGGTACTTAATGCAGATGAGATGTTTTCAATCGCTCTGAGATTCGGGAACAAAAGTCGAGATATTAGCGCATTCCCTTGCTCAATTTCGTGGCTGAAAGAACAGCAGCACAGGCACCACGCCCTAAGTGGGTATAACCTTTCCGTCGGCACAAAGAGGAAGAGTGGTGAGGAATTTCACAGGTTCAGAAAACGCAGAGCCACAAACAAAACAAGGGAAAAAGGGGGGAAATGAGGAAGGGGAAAAAAGGAGGAATTAAGCTTCTGTAATATATATATTAAGCAGAATAGCATATACCAATTGTTCCAGAGACCGAACACAAGTGCCCGGAAACTCTAAGGCTGGGAGTCAGTGATGGTGTAAGTAGATATGAGCACCTCGGGTACCAGGGCTAGTCCGTGAACGCTGTTGTATTGGTCAAGTCGCCCAAATTACCCCTCCTGGCGAATAAAAAATCGCAAAACGGAATTTCTTTCGCAGGTTATGGGCTGGGCTGCGTACAAACTACGGCCGGTTATTGGAAGTTGTTCACGGACTAACCATAGTACCCGAGTAGAATGATTAGGATCAGGGAGGAGCACAGACAAAGGGAGCGCACATAGTATGGAGGAACACTGAAGTGTGGACAACTCGCCACACCCACACTTGCGCCTTGATGATGCAATAACGCATGTGCCCCGCATCTCGCCGGGGGGCTGCGTCCTCTAGCACTATGACATGATCCACGCTGTGGATTGGTTCACCAGGGGGCTGTGATACGAGTATACCGGTATTCCGGCAGCGCCTTGGACTGTGGAGAGCCAGGCTTATGTTGAGCGGCATAACATCCGGCTTTTCAGAGAGAGGTACATTGAAGGGATCGTAAGGTCGCTGGAGGAAATTCTTAATTCCCTCAGCATACAAATAAATAACCTAGGAATCTATCCTAACAGGGGGAAATGCGAATTTATTTTACTATAGTTGTAGTTATGAGGAGGCTGTCTCTTTCATTACATGTATGTATGGCAGTACTCGGATGCCAGGGTTGGTCCGTGAACAGCATTTTGGAGGTCAATACCATATATTCGTAACATACAGGAAGCAGAGGGGTGGATATGAAGTTTATAGGCCGTATAAGCATGCAGTGGTACATATGTTAAAAGAGAATAAATTTTGTAAACACTTTGGGGGCGATGATTGGGAAATTTTTTGATTTTCTAAGGTGCTGGCTGGCTAGGCTTTGAATTTTTCGTTATCGAGCTTGTTGCCAATCACTACCCCAGTGTTCACGGGTTTTATCCATGCCCCGAGTATGGAGTGAAGAGATGGGAGAGATGATGACTGATCTCCCCCCAGTTGAGGGAGCTCAATTCCTGATTGTTCCACTGGTGTGATTGGTAAGAAAGCAGGCAAAAGCTGGTTGGTACTCGTTCTATATATGAGGAAATAGAGGAAATAGTCAGCCAGAGGCTGAGGATCTTGGGGGTATGCCCTAATCACACAAACCTTCGGGACTCAATCACAAGTCTTCGTCGATCAGGAGTACATCCGGACTCCATCTCAAACCTTGGTGGAGGTTGATCAGGACTAGATTGGAGAGGGGATGCTGAAGGACGGTTGGCTGCTTGGTCTGGTTGCTGCCTGCTAAAAGATTTAGCACTGTGTGTGTTCGCGCTGCCTCAAGGTCTGGTGTATGCCCTAATCACAAACCTGTTTAATTGTCTTTCACGCTTCACATTAAACCGCCAGCGTGTGATCCTCCTCACAAACGCGGTTCTGCTAAAAATATTTAGCACTGTTAGTCTTGTGTATTCCGGCAATACCTGGAAATCAACTTACCAGGGAACCCCCACAAACCCGGCTTTTTTAAAATCGGGCGCCAGCCTCGCCCTGAGTTGAGGAAGAGTCAATTTCTGATCAAGATATAAATCGCGGATACGCTCCTTGAAAGGTTCGAGATCGAGCCTGGGCATGGGAATGGTTGCCGGATATAATCGTTAAGAGAAGTGATTTGGAAGATTGGAACTGATGGAGAAAGATGGAAAGATCAATGTGAGAAAGAGAGCCATTTAAGCTTACAGCAGATCAAAAACTTGAAATTCACAACACTAACCTCCCTCTATCTTTAGATCTTTCTCCACCTGTTTCATTGCTTTATCCCTTCGTATGTTGGAGGTAACTTTCATCTGACCGAGTGCCGTAGTCAGAATTTGGTGGCATCTCGTCCAACTTAGGGTAGGACTGGGGCATGAACTCCTTGTGGAACATACAAAACTTAGGCGCTGTACCCCCGTAGGTCAGAAAAATATGTTGTCGCGCGATCACTTTAGCCCCAGTTCTGGAGCGCTAATTATCCGGGGGATGCTAGAGAGTGAGAGACCGGGATAGCGAGGTGCGAGTACAGTCGCGTTTGAAATTTCTTGGCAAGATGCCGGATAACAAGATATAATAGGGGCTGTAAGGTGTGGGTGGGACATCCTTTGATCAACTTTCCTTTTATCAAATTTCCTTTTGTCAACCTTCCTTTCCAGCATTGATACGCTTTGACTCAGTTAAGGGGTTTATGGGCTCGCGAACAGCAGGAATGACCAAGCTAAGACGATATTGGAAATAGCGTATGCGCTAATGGGGGTACAATCACCAAGCATGATGTTGCCAAGTAAGCTGATGGGTGGTGGTAAGAGAGACAAAAATACAGAACAACAACATCGTGTGGTTGCTGCGTTTTCTTATGCAAATAACAAGGACGTCTTAGACATCCCTACTATCCCGAACTTGTACGAAAACATCATGCCTGGTAACTATATTCACGGTTTCTATTGGATATTTGCCACTGCCTGACACCCGAAATCTGCTATTTCCAGATAACTGATAGCGAAGAAAAGAAGAAAATCGCCCGCACCGTACTTGTACTATACATAGCGTTGTTGGCACGAAGTTACCAGCGTTTGTGCCATGGCACAACCCTCCAAATCGATGTGCCCGGCACGGCACAATGTAGTCCCCAGGCAATATATGTACCAATAAAATGACTTTGTAAGAAGAAAAAAAGGAGAAACTCTCTCCAAGCCCAATTCACAGTGAATATACCCCATTTGGTTCCTTGTAAGTTCTCACTGGGCTGAAGAACTCCAATATTTGCTTCCTCAATTGTTTTTGTTTTGTTTTTGTTTTGTTTTTGTTTTTGTTAAGATTTTGGTGTTTTGGTATGAGGGCAAGCTGGCGTACCTTGGGATTGTACCGCCGTAAGATAGATAACCTGGATTGGGATGCTTCTTGCATGGTTGCGAATATATGAATTTATTCCTCAATTGCACAAGCTGGTCTACGGCAATATAATTGTTCAAGGTTGTGCCATCGGCCAATCTCACCACACTCTGGCACATTGGCACGGCACAAGGCACTTCAAGTGCCAACGCTAACTATACATTTATGAGGCATATCCTTCCAATCCTTGCCAACCACATCCCCCTTCCACCTTCGATCTTCCCACAATTTCTTGGACGCACGAATGGACTACCGGTTAGGCTTCCCACATCCTTGCTGTCAGATCCTTAATCGATTACTAACAGTCTAGAATCCCCCTCCGTGTTGCACACCTTCCAGGAGTGTTCGCATGCCTACTGGTATCAGCTGTCCAACAACCAAGTCCCCTTCGCGGCGGTTGTGTATCCTACCTCGTGTGGCCAGTTACGTTGCTCCACCCGTGCACCGTGCGTTGCTTCCATAAGCTGTGATGGCTTTTACAACTGCCGCGAATTCCAGTTTCCGTTACCATATGTGGATCTTAATGTAGGTATTGTTTGAGTTCTGTGCATATTGCAAATATAATGTCCCTATTGATAATAACAGCGCTGCGATCGGCCCGGACCTAAGCCGGGTGGATGCGGACATATTGCGCAGCATGTGGTCAATGGTCGTTTGTGCCGTGAGGAGTGGTGCGGGGTGGAGGGTTTCGCTTGGGCCAAAAATTTGGTAGCTGTTGGTTGTGCTTGTTATGGAACGATATTAATGTGAAGATGGTGTGGGCATGAATTTTACTGTTCGCACTGCCTAGGGATAGGCCCCTCCCTATGGAACGATTTATACCCCAGAACCGCCCAGAATCCTGCCCCAACCTCACCAGGGGAGGCAACTCCAAAGTACTAGTTGTGGCGGCTAGTGATGGGCACGATCATGATCGAGCAGAAAATTTAGCCCATGCTCGAGCATAAATCGTGCTCGAGCACACCAAAAATTTATGATCGAGCATGATCGTGCCCATCACTAGTGGCGGCCAATTCTTCCAGTGCATACATCATATAGAGTCTAGAGTCCGGGATATAGGACTATGGAAGTAAACCGTATTTACTCGTATAATCCACTATCTCTTTCAATCCCTGGCTCAGCCCAAAGGTTTAGTTTGATGAGAATACAAGTATCAAGCACGCTGGGCACACTCAGGATTGACCGTGTGAGGAAAACACTAATCCTTCTTAGGGACTTTTGTCTCTAATCATGGAGATAACCTTGCATACGGAGGTAGTGGATTATACCAGTAAATACGGTAGCTGGGTTGCTTGCTTTGAGCTGCCTCTGAGCTTACTTATAGGGCCCCCTTCCCTCCGAGCAGAAAAATAATAATACAATACCAGTGCTGTACACTCACCCTTTGATATCCTCCACTGAAGGCTGACCTTCCCCTACTACCGCCCCTTAAAGACCACCATTTATCCCGTCTTGACCACACTTCCCTTTATCTGGGGAGATTTGGTTGACTATGGGTGAATCATACACCGATACAACCTTGGACTCGCCTGGGAAGGTAGTTGTGGTAGTTGCCCGCACTTCTCATTGAGGGGGTTTAATACTCGAACCTAATCAAATGCAGATGACCAGACAACTAGAGACTATACCAATCACTCCTGAAAAGCTCGTCGGTGAAGTAAAGGCGATGTATGCAGATTTGGTGGAGGCTGAGGCCAAATGTATCGATTCGAATGCTGAGTGGGCTACCGCAACACAACCTCCCCTGGATAATAATGGGTGGCAAGCCTTGATTGCTTTGCACCGCACCCTGCTAATGAAAAATTACGACTTTATTACTACCTCACAGAATCCAAGTGCCCGTGCAGCAGTAAGGGGATTGGCTGCCAAGTATTTTATGCCTCATCGGATGTGGGGGCATGGAATACACAGCTTATTGGAACAGCTTCGACTTAGATTACCTGGCACATTGGGGCATATGTTGACGTTTATCTATTTTGCGTCTGGTATGATGGCGCTACGTAAGTCCGGAGCGGCCAGCTTCTGCCCCAATTTATATCAGTTGTATTGACTCTCTAGTTTACGAGACTGTTCCTGTCTTGGGATATAGGTGGGCAGAGTGCCTCGGCCATCTCGGATGCTATCGAATGGCTGTCGAATACGTATCTGCCGACTTCGAGGACGTGTGTCCCAGCCCCAACGACGAGTACCCACCACAAAGACCGCGGAAGCTTAATACTATCGCGGTCTCTGATATCCGAGATCATCTCGTCTGGGCTGGTGTTTCTAGATACTGGTACTCGAAGGCTACGGATAAGACTCCACATGTTGGTCGCTTATTCCATCATTTGGCCATTCTTCCCGGACCCGACGTTCTGCAACAGTTGTTCTACTATTGCAAAAGCTTGGCTGTGACAGAGCCCTTCTACCCGGCCAGGCTAAGCATGTTGAGTTGGTTTAACAGAAAACCCTCACCCGAGCACGCTGGTGAGAGCTACCCTTTCATTCGACTTCATGGCATCAATTTCACCCACACCGATCTTGGGAAGTTCGATGAAGCTCTGTCCGATTACCTGAATACCCTGCACCAAAATAATGAACAAACATGGTCTGATCGGAAGGTAAATTTTCTCCTAAACCCTTAGAATGTTTCGCTTAATGTTTCGTTGAAAGGTGTCTGGCGCCTATGTCGCGGTATGCAATATCACTGGTCTCTTCGAATACGGGGCGAAAGAGAGTCCCCTATGTGTACGGGAAGGAAGAAGCCAACTGATCCCTAATGAAGATATGAAGGATGGGGAAATTGACGATTTGCTCCCCCCTGTTCCTGGGGAGGTGATATCTATGCTCCAACGGGCTTCCAAATTGGAAGAAGACAGCTGTTCCCTATGGGAGAAAGAACTGAAATCTCGGGATAGTAATACCAACTCTTTGAGCTTCTCCAAGCGACTGGCATATGAGATTCTCAGTGTTGCTCTCCAGCGAGTCGGAGATTCGAGTGTACTACCTCACATCCACGTATGGCTCGTATTTCTTGCCCACGTAGCAAAATCAGAGTCAGCAATTAGCAAACTGGAAGACGATCTTCCGTGGGAACATTTAGTTTTCATGTTGAACAGTTTTGTTGGGCGGTTTGACAAAGCTAGGTTTGAAGGCGTGGAATTTCCAGTTCCGGCAGGGAGCCCCCGGAGACCGCTTCCAGAAGATTACATTTTGCGAGGTCTTGACTGGGCGGAGGAGTACTTTCCTCATCGCTGGTTCGAAGATGTGCAGGAGATCGAGGAGGAGCGTTCGGTGGAAGAGGAATTTATGGAGGATGTCCGCATTGAGCGTATCTTGTGGCTTGCTACTCGCGTTGCTGCTGTAAGATATCCTTCTATTGCCTTGCTATCTCACTGTTTACTGACCTGGCGCTTTTGAAGAGCTGCAAATGCTTGGGCTACGCTGATGGGGTGTTTTTGGCTATGAGTGGCATGGAAGAGGGCCATTATATGCTGGTGGCTCCTGATTTGGTGGAGGCGCTTGGCCAATTTGAAGTAGGGAGATAGTGTCATAGGAATAGTTTGGGCCAAATCAAAAGAGACAAAAAGAGAATTGTAGTACTTCTTTATGCAATAGAGACGTTTATTGCCTGAACCACCACCTGAAGGACGCCAGTGGTGGATGTCACATTTGGGCATCTGTTGGTGACTGAAAAAACAATTGGAGATTCAAGCTGTGTATCCGAGCGTACGGAGTAAATCCAGGAATCTTGAGGCAATACCCCTCAATGCGTACCTAGGCCCCCCCGTACATGTGCATGACTATAATCCAAAGTTACACTCTGCCACTATGCGCCTCAATATGCCATCCGAGCCTATGCGTCTAGGTCAGTGCACACAGCAGCCTAAATATTGCTAAATATTGCTCCCATCTTAATTCGTGCTAACCCCTGGTGTGGATGGTAAGACTACTGCCAACGAGAGATTTTAGACCACATGCCATAGGAGCCATTTTTAGGAGGTCATTAAGATCCTATTGTCGCTGATGGCACTATGATTTTTAAGTTATTAAGGAGTATCAGAACAGGGATCATACCCATTTTCGAGGAGGCTAGTGATTTGTGGAGGCACATGCATCTATGGCAAGTACTCGAGTACAGTACTCTGGTCCTATATTAACTCTATAAGAGGCCCTAGCACTGCTCCACCCCCCATCCGTCCCCCCCTCTTATCTCCCAAGACAAATATCCCAACTCGAAGGAATTGATCATCAAACCAACATGGCATTTCTACACCTACCAAATGAGATCGTCTTGCAAATCGCAGGGGAACTGACACCGCCCAGCCTAAACACTCTGTTGAAGGCGAATCGGAGACTTTCTGCCCTCTTGGGTCCCATTCTCCTGGACAGCGTATGTCGCGAGCACAAACCTTACGGAAAGAAGGCGCTTTATTTTGCAGCAAAACACGAAAATAAGGCTACTGTCAGGAGGCTCATTGATAGAGGACTCCTCAACTTGGAGGGCGCGCTCCTGAACGAAGCCGTATTGGACCAGAGCGAAACTGTCATCGGTACTCTCCTAGCTTGCGGTGTCGGTGCAGACACCAAGAATGCCAAAGGGAGAACGCCGTTATCACTGGCGGCAAGGTACGGACGTGCCGGGGTGGTGCGCTTGCTGCTTCGCGAACCAACCATTGACGTGAACTCGGCGGATAAAACAAATTCAACGCCTCTATTACTCGCCGCCACTAGAGGTCATGACGAAGTGGTCCGCCTCCTATTAAACGACAATAGAGTCGAAGTAAGTGTCCAGGATGAGCTCAACAGTACGCCTCTTCACCGGGCAGTCTTCTGGGGACAGGAAGCGGTAGTCCGACTCCTGATAAATGACGGAAGGTCGGATGTAAACCTTCAAAATATTGGAAACTCGGCCCCACTTTACTGCGCTGCCTTCTGGGGTTATAGCCTGGCCGTTAGACAGCTCTTAGCCGATCCACGAATAAATGTAAATCAGACAAATTACAACGACTGGACACCACTGCACGCAGCTGCCGACCAATCCATGGAGTGTGTCGTGCGAGAGCTATTATCAGACCCTAGGGTAGCAATCAACCACAATAGTTCGACCAACGGGGCTCCCCTACACGTTGCGGCCATGAGGGGCTGCGCCTCTGTAGTCAAACTCCTTCTAGGCGACCCGAGAGTGCAAGTTAATTTGCGCGGTCCTCGTGGCGATACTGCACTACATCTCGCAGCCGATCACCAGCACGAACAGGTCATTCTGCTGTTACTCAGTCACAAGGACATTAAAGTGAATATCGCCAACAATAAATAGCGGATACTCGGCCAACGACTTAGATATTATTCAGGAGTGGATTCTGGGTTATAACTCCAAAGGGTGAAATGTTTCGGAGAGATGTATTGGTATGGAGCAAAGTGTACGAAAAAAGCACCTGTTATGTATTACAGCACTATGCAAATGCAAGGATTGTGGCCAATCGCAGGCCAGGCTCAATGTGTTAGCCAATCAGAGTGCGGTAATCCTTGCACCTGCATACCAACTTTTTCGAATTTTACGGTACTTCGGAACGCCTATCTATAGGATTAAGGGGTAAGAAGACTGCCACCTCCCGCCTCCCACCTCCCACCTCCCATCTCCCATCTCCCACCTCCCACCTCCCACCTCCCACCTCCCACCTCCCACCTCCCACCTCCCACCTCCCACCTCCCATCTCCCATCTCCCACCTCCCACCTCCCATCTCCCATCTCCCATCTCCCACCTCCCACCTCCCACCCTCCGTCCCCTGCCTCCCACCTCCCACCTCAGGTCTCTGTTCCCTTTGCTATTGTTGATCGATTCACGAACTTCTCACCCCCTCATTCCCCTATGTCTGATCCCTCGCGCGAGCTTGATGGGGTGAGTCTCCTATAATCTAGCTAGCTTCTAAGATACATTTATCACTGACGATACATTTATCACTGACTGACTATTCAGAAGGAAGCACCCCCCATCGAGCGCTTCCTTCGTAAAGTTAACATCACCTCGTTTCTTGATTCTGAGAGCCTATCAGCCCTTGGTAGGACCTGTAAGGGGCTTTACCAACTCCTGAACCCAGAGCTTCAGAACCGAGCGGCGCCTGACCGCAGCAGCCATCTTACTGCTTGCAGAGAGGAATATCCCATAGCCATCGCATGCCTATTCCCGCGCGGGATGGAGGGGAACGCAATCGAGCACCTGCAGGTCCCCTTGTCTTTTCCGAGCCCCTTCTATGGTCCCTGGACAATGAGCACACCAACAGAAACTCAGCCCAATTGAGACAAAATAAAAGGAATATAGGATGCGCCTTACTAGTACCCCTCCAACACCAGCGGGAGAAATTTCTCTAGATAAATTTCTACTACGTATTTGCGTTTTTAATTTCTTAATTTCTTAATTTATTTTATGATAGTGATCGGTGCTGTTTGGTTTGATTTCTCTTCTATCGCTGGAAGTGAGTGAATATCTTTTAGAAGAGGGATGGTCTGATGGAGCACACATCTTATTTGGCTTTTATGTACAGTAAGGCGAATTTTTTGGCATAAACTATGAGAACTTTTTATTATGGACATTCCTATAATATAAATATATTCTTCAGTACCCTGACAAAACTCATCGACCTTAAATAATTAACATAATACGTGATACTTAACTAATTATTTTTAATTTTCATATTCTTAAACCGAGCCGTTTAACTTACGAAGTGGCGAAGCAGATTGGCGCATTGCCACCGCCCCAAGGAATTTGGGCTAGCCTGCTCCGCCATATCAAGTGGGGTCTTCCCCGAATGATCGCGAGCATGAGGGTCTCCTCCGAAGAGGAATAACAATTGGACTGCAACCGGATTGCCCAAGGCAGCTGCTACGTGAAGGGGTGTGGACATCGGGGTAATTGCACCTTGACCCTGCTCCACTCTTGCTTTGATATTTGGATTCGCATTGAATTCTAGTAGCAATTTCGTAAGTTGCAGGCTTATACCATAGGCTGGACCATCAAGACCCTCATGCACGGCGTGATGGAGCGCTGTTGCTCCACTCCCATCATAGGTGTTGGGATCTGCGCCACACCTCAAAAGAAGCATGACACACTCGGGGGCTGATTCACATGGCCACGAGGCCAAGTGCAGTGGCGTGTTGTCCTCCTCGTTCTTAACATTAACGTTGGCTCCTTTTCGGAGGAGGGACTCTACAACCCTCAAATCCCATACAGGAACCTCAGAAGCCCAATGGAGTGGTGTGCAGCCCTCTGGATTTCTGGCATTAACATGCGCCCCGTACTCGATGAGTAAATGCACGATTGAGAGGTCCTTTTCTTGGACAGCGTGGTGAAGGGGTGTGCCGTAGATGGAGCAAATGTTAGGGTCTGCACCGGAGTCAAGTAGGTACTTGATAGCGTCGAAAGAGGTCTGATGGTGGATTCCAGTCACTATATTGAGCACTGCTTCGCCGTCATTGTTCTGAATGTTGGGATCGGCACCGTGATGGAGGAGCTTTTTCATGCACTTCAGGAAGGGGTTTAAGTGGTGGGGGTGAAAGTTGGCCCTGCTTTCACCTGCGCCCGCAACATTGTGAAGTGGGGTGTCTCCATAGACATTGCTGGAATTGACATCTGGATTGTACTGGAGTAGCAGGGCTATGGTTTTCGGATCTAACACACTCCCGGCAAAATGAAGTGGTGTGTTCGCCTCGAAGTCTAGGATATTTGGATCGGCGACCTGTAGTAATTCCTTAACATGATGGGGCGAGGCAAAGTGAAGGATAGCATAGTGGAGTGCTGTACGGCTATTCCTGTCCTGTATGTCGACGTCGGCAGGACTTGCGAGTAATTTGGGAAGTAAGTTCTTGCTGTGGAAGTATTCTACCCGTCCTGATTCTGCAAAGACATAGTGGAGTGCTGTGCACCCTGCGCTGTCTTGGGCATTGACGTTCACTCCTCCGTTGATAAATACCTCCACTAGCTCCTCAACGTGGCATAGAGGAGCATGGGAAATAATAGCATTATGGAGTGCTGTACGGCTTCCGCTATCACGAGCATTAACATCCAGATCCGCCTGGTTGGCGATAAGTGCAGCAATAACCTTCCGACACCCTGGAAGACACACTTCGTAATCTTCAGGTTTAAAAATGACTTTGGGCAATTGTGGAGATCGGAGGAGGATGCCGGTGGGTATTGTGTACCGACAATTTTCTGGTGATAGTAGGTACAGGGCTAGCCGGGGACTTCTCTCTTGGCAAGCCCTTACAAGAGCATTATCATTAGGGACTACTCGCTTTTGTAGCTCCTGGTTTAAAGTTCTGTCGTAGCAATGCGAAGTAAGAGAAAATGCTCGTAGGCTTTCCCAATCGAGTAGCTGGCCGACCATGAGGACCAGTTCAACTGGTAGTTTTTTTATGGGTCCCTTCTACAGAATTAGATGGCTGGTACTTTAGACTGTATAGTCAGGATGGAGATGTACTAACCTTAGTAGCCATGGCGATGGAATGAGGTGGCTCGCACATTGATGCGATATAACTTGATAGGTGGATAGTGGAAGGAAAGGGAGTAGAGGAAAAAAATGGAGGTGGACAAGGAGGTCGACAAGATGGATGTGGGTCGACAGGATTGAGCTGCAGGGGAGAAGCTGTTTTTCCTTCTATTTGGCGACTAGGGGGACCCTTATATGTTTTCTCTCATATCCTAGAGCCGGAGTGAGGGGAACTTCCTAACCTCCCGGGGCGTGCCTTCAGCGCTCAAAACCCCGGATGGACAATATCATCCCCCTTTAACCGCTGTGTCTCATCTCACATACCTATGATATGATACTTTCACTTGTGTGCATATGACATTGATCAGATCATGATCGAGCAGAGAATCTATGATCTGATCGATTTGCTCGATCATGGCTACTACTCGATCATGCTAGACCACCGAGTATACTCGAGCATCTGGAATCATGAGCGATCACTCTACCAGTCTTAGAGAAAAAATTATTGAACAACAAACTGCCATCCTGACTACTGATTTTATCATAATGTCACCGCTGTCGACGATAATCCGCTATGCTCGACGATGCTTGAGCAGCAGCCATGATCGATCACTTGATCAGGTCCCCCTGTTTCATCGATCATTTGACATTGGGTTCTCCATTGATTCTCACCGTTTTTATTAGGGCTGTTTTACTGGATATAGTGTGATTCGAGAATCCTGCCTCATCCAAAGGGAAACAAGTGTATCACGGTTCTACTATCGCTGGGAGAAAAGCTGCATGGTTTAGGAGAGAAGTTTATTGGTAGAGAATAATGGTTGAGTAGTAAAGTGCAATGATAATGAATGGTACAGAAGAACCTAGTGGGGCTTCTATGGAAGTGGGAGTTACAGAGGAAATGTATCGGAGTGAAATTTTATGGAGTGAGTACTTTACCAAGAAGTAGGTTGGCACATTCCGACCGCTCCCTAGAATAAGGTCTAGCCTTCCTTGCCTTATCAAACGGGGTCTCTCCATTAAAATCCTTAGCATTGGGGTCCCCTCCGCTATTGATAAGCAATTCGACTGCAGCGAGGTTCCCGGAACCAGCCGCTACATGAAGCGCTGTGCACAATTGAGGTATTCCCCCATCATATCCGGGAATTCCAACCGCTGGGGTGTTAGGGTCTGCCCCAGAAAATATCAGCGCCTTAACAATTTCTGCGCTAACGTGATACGTGGGATCCTCAGGGCGTTGCAATACTGCATGGTGGAGTGCTGTTTCCCCATACGCATCATAGGCATTGGGATCTGCGCCCTTTGCTAAAAGCAACTTGACGCACTCCAAGGATGATTCATGAGGCCACGATGCAAGATGGAGCGGGGTGGAATCTTCATCATTGCGAGGATTCACATTAACTTCTTGGTTGAGGAGCAGCTGAAGAATTGACGGACGATAGAGCTCAGAAGCGAAATGGAGTGGTGTGTGGTATCTGTTGTCGCGGGCCTCTAAATTTGCGTCATGCTGTAGGAGAAGCTCAACAATGGGCAAATGATCATGCTCGACAGCGTAATGAAGTGGGGTGTAATCTCGGATGTCACGAGCATTGATATCAGAGTTAAACTCGATGAGCTTCTCAAGAATCGAGATGTGGCCTAGCCGAGCGGCAAGGTGAGCTGCTGTGCCATATGCTGAGCTGGCACTGGGGTCTGCCTCATAATTTAAGAGCTCCTTCACGGCCTCGACCGCCTCAACTTGATGGATGCGAACAACCTTAGTGAGTGGGGTTTCGTGTCGCGAGTTGCGGATATTCGGATCGGCACCGGCCCTTAAAAGGTGTTTGATGCATTCCATGAATAAGTTCATAATATCTGGATCAAGAATCGATGGCCGAGAGCCTGAACTTGTTAGGCCATGAAGGGGGGTATCTCCAGAATTGTTAAGAGAGTCCACATCTGCACCCCGTTCAAGAAGCAAGTTGACCATCTTCTGGTTTAACATACGGACGGCGAGATGAAGGGCGGTATTGCCCCAACGATCTTGGAGATTGGGATTAGCTCCAGCTCTTAGCAGTGTTTCCATATGACGAAAAGATGCACAATGGTCGATGGCTTGGTGCAGGGCGGTGCGTCCATTCTTATCTTGGGCATCGAGATCCACTCCTCTCTCGATCAGTTCCTGGAGGACATCCTCACAACCTGGGAGGCATCCTTGGCCATTGGGTGGTTGGAAGACAGCAAGGTGGAGCGATTCAGGGAGGTGGAGTGATGCTTTGGGATGCTTGTCAAGGTAGTCGTCAATGTTGGACGATAGCAGGTGCCGAGAAAGCAAGAAATTCTTCTCCTCACAAGCCTGAATGAGCCCCAGCCCATTTGCTAATGCCTCTCTTTGCATCTCCTTCTCTATAATAAAGAAGTAAGAGGTGCAGGCCCTAGATAGTGCTGCCAGATCTGGTAGCTTGAGAAAGCTAATAATTACAAGGAAGATGTCAACGCTAACATCTTTCATTATGTCTTGTTATAGGATTAGTAAAAAAGCTATCGTGGGATAAGGGTAACTTCTCACAAGTTGGATGTAGAAAAGGCTTGAGGGTATAAGAGTCTGCCGGAGTGGTAACTTCTCACAAGTTGGATGTGGAAAAGACCTGAGTGGTATAAGAGTCTCTGCTGGAGTGGTTAGGTCGAGCGGCGGATCTGCTTTTAAATACTGAGGGAGTGATCGAATGCCCTTTCTCATATAGCATGCTTTAAAACTATGATATACATAATGTATTTTATAAACCAGTGAAGGAGGATCTTCACGCATAGCTGTGCATTTGAGATGGAGGGTGGTAAAATAGTTTAGGATGTCTTTTGATTTAAAAAGAAAAGTTATAAAAAAGCACTCCAACTCTTTTTCCACATCTCTCTTTAGACTTTTTTTTCTATTCGAGGAGTGATGTCTAATGATTGCGGCGGCTCAAAAGGAACACGGAGGTACTGAAAATAGACTTGAATATGGATCTCGTTGGGGGAGTGGTATGACAGAGCACCCACTAGGGGAAAAAAGGGCAGCGAAGGGGTTATATCCACCAAAATTATGTGTGAGTGGGGAGAGCCAATATTTGCTGGATTTTTCGGAGTCAGGAAGCCGAGAAAAACAGGTTCGCTACACATCGGGGTAATAGACCCTATCCTCCGTTCTAGTCGCATTTCGTAAGTTGCAGGCTTATTTGATAGGTTGGACCACCGAGACCTTCATGCACCGTGAGCTGTTGCTCCTCTTCCATCATGGGTGTTGGGATCCACACCGTACTTCAAAAGAAGCTGGACTCACTCGGGGGCTGATTCACAGGGCCACGATGCAATATGGAGTGGTGTGTTTCCCTCGTTGTCGATGGCGTTGGCATCTGTGGAGTTCCTGAGAAGTGATTTAACAACCTCTAGGTTTGCTATTGCACAAGAACAATGGAGAGGGGTGAAACCCTGGGGCTTGCGGGCGTCAACATAGACCCTATATACAATGAGTAGATTGACAAGTTCGGGGTTATTTTCCTCAACGGCCTCATGAAGTGGTGTGCCGTAGGTTGACCGTATTTTGGGATTTGCGTTAGAGTCTAGTAGGAGCTTGACAGCGTTGGGGGCTGTCTTATCACGTATCCTGGTTAGGATATGGAGTACAGGGTCTCCGTCATGGCCACTAATGTTGGGATTGGCACCACCATTGAGGAGGAGTTCTATGCAGTACCCGGGTGGAAATATGGAGTTGGCATCCGGATGATCATGCTGGTCTTTGCTCGGTTCATTTCGCAACACGGCGCACACTTATACAAGGCCATGGGGTGAATGGACCGAAAGGGCACGGGACCTGAGAGTCCTTTGCCGGTCCATAGAGGCTAGCGCTAGGCAGAAACAGAAACAGCACCTCCCCTGGAACGTTCCCCTGCCAAGAACAACCCGATTGCACAGTACCTCCCCCTTGATTCACGGTAATCTCCGCTGGGATATTACGAAAGTAGCTGTAACTACACAATCATGAGGGCTTAGAAGGAACTTCGTAGATATGATAGGTGTATTGGAAATGCTGCTCGCCAGACTTTCCCGGTATCTCCTTTGTTCCTTAGCTAGCTTCCGGGGAAGTGCTGTGGAGTCACGCATATGGGATATGGCTTCCGGGTGTGTTTGTGGAAAGCATTTCCTATGCAGGAATGCAGCGATCGGAAAGGAGGCGGAAAGGTAGTAAAAGGGTTTTACACCCTGAGGACACCCGGAGAGATAGTGATGATTGTTTCTGCATTTTGTTAGCATGAGTTTTCGGGAAAAAGGGGGAAAGATGGGACATGGAGCAAACTGTCTGAAGAAAGTGTGTGGTACATCCTGATGAGGATAGGAGGAGTTTGTGATGATATATACTTGTCTTTGCCTTAGTTAGTTGAGGTTGTGGATAGGTGTCGTTGAGCGAGGAGTTGTTGTTGTGAAGAGAAGAGTTTTTCCCCCGCTTCTGTGTGCGATCGTGTCGTGTGTGATTCCTTGGCGCCGTTTCGTTTCGCCGTATATCGTTTCGAGCCCAAGTCTACGGAGGTACAGCGCCTAAGTTTTGTATGTTCCACAAGCGAGGTTTGCTGCCCCTACCTCCTGTGGAACATACAATACTTAGGAGCTGTACCTCCGTAAAAAGGTGGATGTGATAGGGTTTGTGGGTACAGTAGGTGGGGCTAACTAAATTAGAGGGTGCATGAATGAGGTAGTCCAGGATGTGAGTGATGTGACCAGAACCCCGCGTTCAGCACCGTTGGGCTACAAGTGGTTGGCGTCTACGGAGGTCCTAAGTTTTCGTACGAAACTTAGGCGCTGTACCTCCGTAATATGTTGCGCAGATCACCAGGATGACCCTTCGCCCATCATGGCCGAGCATGACCGAGTACCGCTGATTATCATGGGTACTGGAAGGTGCCCATGGAGCGCTTCATTGGAACCATGGGCTGAGAGGTAATGAAGTACGGTGTCGCTGGATTATGGTATGCTGGTTAGAAAGATTATTTTGGAGAAAGAATCCTGACGATGTGGGGTAGTAGGATCCTGCCTGAGCACCTTGGTAAAAGTAGAAATTTGGAGGGTTACCATACGGAGGCACAGCTCTTAAATTTTGTATGTTCCACATAAAGCTTAGGCGCTCTGCCTCTACGTATCGGAGGTTGTCTGCTGTGGTTGCGTGGTGTGGCGTGGTTGTGTGATGTACAACCAACTACACCACGAAACCATACATGTATGATTCTTACCCTCACACCTCAACAGATCTCCGACTAAGAAACCCCGCTTAACAGCAGCCACCATGCAGCGTTGCTAGGCTGCTGTTCATAGGTAAAGCCTAAAGAGTCCTTAATTGAACACTACCATACAGTGTTGAAGCTGCCTTTCTTGGTCTTTTGGTAGATCGTGTATTTTTGTCATAAGGGTCTACTGAGGGGGTCGCCTCTCTACGAGAGCTTACCACTATACCACTATCTCGGTTTCTAGGAGACAATTTTGGAAGCCTTAAGATAAGGTCTAATTATTGGAGTTTTTATAATACTACACTCGTGTAATTCTGTCCAGTAACATACTTCCGTCTAAGGGCCTGTTTCGCAAAAATGGGACTGTTCCGTTGGGCGACCGTTTCTGCTGTGAAAATTGGCTTTCTTTCGTTTTGAAACGGAAGGAAAAGGATGATTTGTATGGGGGAACGTAACGGAACCATTGCATCCAAACAGGCCCTAATTATTTGGCCGAGGCGTTTTTTTTGCGTGCGACTATCCTGGGTTGCTGTCATCTCTGTTGTCCAGTCTTTTGTGTTTCCTGATATCCTATCATTGTAGTCTCCGTTACTTACTAAGCCTGCTGATAAGACATCGCCCAGGAACCGAATTTAGGCTGGAACGAATTTGAGGGTTCCCCGATAATATCGTAAAGACTCGTTAAATTGGGTATCCGGGATCGGATACCTAGAACTCGCAATCTGCCACAACCCACCCCGAAAAGGAGCAGTGTTTTCCAGACGGGGCATAGCCTGTTGAGGCTGGGCTTGCTGGATCTCATTAATTGGTATTCGTTATCCCGCTAACCTACTCTACTAAGCCTATTGTACTGTAGCACGGCAATCCCTCTGAGATCTCAGATGCCCAATATAAACAGTTTTTACTGAAGCGTTCTTGGTTCTGCACCCCTACAAACACTCACACCCATGCATGTTGCTTTCACGCTTATTGGCGCTCAGGTTCTTGGGTCATTGGCTACAATCGCCGCCCGAGCTACCACGCCGAACAACATTGGTCCCGGGGATGTGTTCCCCGACTTTAGCTCTTGGAGATTGGGAGACGACTGGGAGGTTTTCCGAAAGATTTGTTTTTACGTTAAGCTAAGATTTCAGGTTTTGGTTTGTGTGGGGTATTTTAAGTTTTTTAGGAAGGAGCAGTTGACGAAGCCTTGATGGGTTTGTAGTTATAATACCTATACATAATACTTTGTATATTACACCCCTTCTCTTTTTTCTGCCCTGCTTGACTTGATTATTTATTTATTTTGTCCTAGGTGGAGTTCTTTTGTTTCTTGCTTGTTGCATAGCCAGAATTTCCTTTTCTTCTTCCGGGGGTGGATTGCATTTGGCACGCGATAGATTTTTCCTTTGGTATTGCATGATTGGGGTTTGGGGTACGCTGCATTACTACGGTAGAGTAGATTTAAGTTAGTATGATAATATAATAAGCCAAGTTAAATAAATAGCCCGAGAGTCTGATTCGGTATCTGTGCTTTTGGTTGGTAGAGTTGAGGCGTTGTATTATATCCTGGGGGGGAAGGCTGGGAGTGTTTGCGATCTCGGTGTGAGCATACTATCGCAACTCCATGCGAAACCACCGTTATGTTAGCATAGTAAGATCAGTAAGATAACGGGCGAGATGTTGTGCCGGGAATTATTAACATACCGATAACTCCTAGAATCCAGCATCTCACCCAGCTGGCGATCGACAATTCGCGTTTATGCTCACACGGACACTAGAGCGGCACCCCACTATAAGTTGACGAAAGCCAGGAATTACAAGCTTTTCTTTCCTGGTTGCGGGGGCGCATGGGACGGGGATCTTACAAAGTAACAATAAGTTACCTATGCAAGAAGGTTCGGCTTAATATCTCGGGCTTTGTCAGATTTCCCCCGACGGAAGAACACCCGCTCTACGTATCCCGTTGCAGCGAGCAACTTGTTCACCGTAGAGAGGTATAATATTTCCCGACAGGGCAAAGTGGGTGCCTGGCATAGCGAGCATTCACCATTTACAAGTGTATTGCCCTGTCTTTAGCGAATCGGGTGGTTTCGAAGCATGCTTCCAGGCGCCTTGCAAGCCAGCGCTCGTTGTGCCGGCTGCCTGGCGCCTCGCTAACGTATTGGACTGGGAAAGTGGATTAGCTGCAACGCACCCAAAGGTGGAAATATGGAAATCTCAAGTAGCGCATAACACTGAGAAGATGAGATTCAGAAGGGCGGGAGATACCTCTGATAGCCCACCGTTTTGGATTCGCCTTCCCTTTGGTGAGTATTTGTGCAAAAATCAGATACAAACCGATTCTCTCACTTCCCGTAGGTAGGTGGGGTAAATTTAGGGAAACATGAAGCAATGCGATGAGGGGTGGGGCGAGATGCTTTGGTCTTGGCATGCCACCTCGGGGATATTTTCAGCTGTGAATGGATTCCGTGTGGCTGCCCCGCCCCCGCTTTCATAATCCCCCCTCCCCTTCCTTAAGGAGAAAGAAAGAATCAAACTTCCCCCCCTCCATATATAAACACTGGAGGTTCCTCCACCCCACTTCATCGTCAGCATTGGTCGCTCACTACAAAAGTTAGAAATTCGTCAAACATTGCAATGAGCACGAGGACCTCCTTCCTCTTTCTCTTCACAATCCTCCTATTCCTAGCCCTTGAATCTCCAGTCGCCGCATTCGGTGCAGGAAACATCGCGAGTATCGCCAAAATTGAAGGGAAAAACTGGCGACGTGGAGATATTGAAGACACGCTAAAGACATTGCTGGCGCTTAAAGGCGGGAAATGGACTGCTATGAATGTTCGACGTGTGTATTTTGGGAATCGGCTCAGAGATTACTCACAGGCTTTGGATGTTGGCACTCTCAAGAGTGTTAATAAGGATACCATTGGTATCCTGGTTTGGGTCTTGAGGCCTTTGAGCTTCGGCTATGCTACGGGAGAGTTTGATGTTACGAAAGAGAGATTGGTGGTTTATCGGCCAGAGGAGCATATCGGTTAGTGGGCTCTTACTCAATTGTTTGATTTGATCCCGATTACATATATTTACTGACAACGATGCAACAGACAATCCAAAAGATTGCAGACAATATGGATGCACGTCACTATGACCCTCGTCTCCGCCCCAGTCCACCAAGCAGAACTAGCCATAGACCCCCTAAAAAATTATATCGCCAACGAAACTGGAGTATGGGCAACCTCTACGGGATACGTTAAGCACTCCCTTACCAGATCCATCCACTTTGGCCGTCTCTACACCTCCGGCGACCACGGAGTCGCCGGTCGCGAAGAGGACCTTTGTGAAGCCCTACGCTGCCTTGGGCAAGCATTGCACTGTTTAGAGGACTTCTCCACAGACACCAATTACGTGGAACTGACCCTTCGTGAGCTTGGGTTCCATAGGGTCTTCCTGCGCACTGGTGTTGGCACAGAAGTGATGGCGGGCTTGGGCGCCGCAACCCCTGCTCAGCCCGGTGCGCCTCTGTACGGTGGCTACGTTGGCGGGCATCCCGTGCACCAACAACAGCCCATGGGTGGGGGGCCAATGAAGTGCGTATTCCCACTTGTGATGGGTACCTTTGGAGCGGTAAACTTCTTGCACTCCATCCTCGGTGAAGCCCAAGACAAGTTCTCTCAGACAGAGGTAGACGAACTAGATGCCGTCCTTGGAGAAGCCCACGAGCAGCAAAAAAAGTCGGGAACGCAGCGGGCAAAAGAGTGTTCTACCGAGCCTTCTGCAGCAAATTCCTAACCTTGGCGGTCTCTCTGGTGACGCGGACAGACTAGAAGCGCAGAGCAATGCTAAAGAAATGGAGAACAGGCACATCTCCCCACACCAGTCCCGTGGGCCGGCGGGCGCTGGCCCCGTTCCTCCCTCTGGCGGCTTCGACCCTGCAAGGACTGCGCGCGACATATACCCGATTCTTGAGTTCAGAGATAAAGTTATGCGTAGCATTGAAGACGTTATAGAATCAATCCATGGCCACTCCGCGCTCGTTGAGAAGGTCTCAGATACGCTTTCACTATTCGTACTCTCGCTCTTAGCCCCCTACGTCCTTCCGATTACAGCTCAGGCCTCCCTAGAATTAAAAATGGGCTCCAGCGCCGTCGTCGACTCCTCCGCCGCGCATCTGTATGAGCCATGGACCATACTGACATGCACGGACCCAACCCACTCCCTCCTATCAAATGACCACTTATTCAATAAACTTAATACCCCCGCTGGAGAAGTAGCCAGCGCAATTTTACCATACGCAGTCCCACGCATAGTCTACGCCTGGGAGAACCCCACCACCACAGTGGAAATCCTCGTCCACGACGTCACACGCGTATTCCACCACCCGGCACTGCGCGATGCGAATGCCGAGGTCCAGACAACAATGTTCAATTCCGTCGCCGCATGCGTCGAGCGCCTGCACGACAAAGTCGCATCACTGAACGACATACTATCTAGCGAGAGCGTCCGCGCCGCGAGGAACCACGAAGGAGGGGTATTCGCCGGCGGTCACGAAGTTGGCCACGGAAAACTCAAGAGCAGCGAATGGGACAAGGTCAAGAAGAAGAAGAAGGATAAGAAGGATAAGAAGGATAACTGCGCTGGCATCCCGGGAGTCGCGTCGAGTCGTAGGAGTGTGAGCGTTGGGGGGGTCAAGATTCTGGGTCCCATTAGTGGAATATTCGACGCTGTTGAGGCTGGGTATCAGGATGGGGGAGGCGGTTGCTCGGCTAGTGGGAAGTACGAGAAGAAGGAGAAGCATCAGGATAAGTATGATAGGTATGTTTCTCTCCTCTATCTATTCACCAGCAAACAGCGAGCTTACGGCTAACAGATCTTCCATATTAGGGACAAAAAGGACAAAAGGACAAGGATAAGGACAAGCACAGAGACAAGGACAAGAAGGATAAGAAGGACAAGAAGGACAAGAAGGACAAGAGGCACTACTCCGAAGACAAGGACTCTGAGCATGAACGTCGTTATCGCGGGCGCAGTGGGGAGCATGGGCATCATGGCGGACATGGTGGACATGGGTATCAAGCCAGGTATCAGGGGCACCCGGGCGGGTATTCAAGTGGGTATCGTCGTGTTATGTGTTTGGTTTGAGTTCTATTTCCTTTCTTTTTTTTGAAGCAATGTCGTTTTGGGGTTGGTGGTGCATGAAATATCACTTGGTGACCGAAATTATCGTGGTGTAATAATGATACCGTAGGGTTGGTTCCATGACTCGTGAAGCCCGACATCAAAATCGGACCCACCACCCTGATCCAGCTCACCACAATACAGGAGAATTTTTGCGTTCCTACAGTATACACCTACCAGCGCACGGCGCTCAACCCAATACTTGTCACAGCCCCTGCTGGCTACCCGATAGGATAGTGAAGTGGTGGTATGATGGAACATTCTTTCTCAAACTTCTAGGTTGGTACTGTGCATAGTATAACGCGTTTTAGCTGCACCATATACCCTCCCTGAGTGCTTCTCGCCAATTGGAAACCAACGCTTTTGGTTAAAGTGCATTTGGTTTGTAGTTAGTCTGGCAGCTTGGCAGTTATTTCCTCTAGAAGGAAAGGTAGAGCATGCAAGTGATTTAGAATGAGGGTCTGTTACCAGGAGATTATATTGGCTTAGTGCTTACGGAGAGTATAGTCATGATATGATTTTGTTCCCGAGAGATCGATCAGTGGCTTGAGAGGTGTTCTTAATCTTAGGTAGCGCAAAGGACTGTGCTCAAGGGATCACCATCTTATCTTATGACAACTCCTATGGAAAAAAAAAGCACAAGATTTGCTGTTGCCATGATGCTAAATAGTGCCTTCGAGACCTCCCCACAGCAAACCTCAAAGGGCATTGAGAAATAAGGATCCATCGCCCATTCCACCATTTGCTGAAGAGCGCTTCGGGTTATCAATTGCCCCCTTATCCACATCTAGCTTCCACAAACCATCCCCCAAATAATGAACCGTCTCGACTCCACCCACTTTATTCTCTTTCCTAATATTGTCAGTGCTCATCTTCAATATTCCCACCATACAAGCATTCTCCTTCCCCTCCGCATTGACTGTAACCACCATCCCGGAATCATATCCCTCACCCTCGGCTGGTAGCCTCACCCCAGGCGACGTCAGGCCCGGACACATCAGCATCGCGCCTGCCATCACAAAGCGGATTGCCCCGCAATCGATCTGCACAGTGGGAAAACAATCGCGGAATTTATGCACCAGACGAAGCGAGGGGAATAGCCCGTCATCATGGTGCTGGAAGAAGAGGACTTCATTGTCGAGGGAGTAGAGAGAAAGGCGTTCGGGCGCTTTCTGCAGGCAGAGCTGCGCCTTCTTGGGGAGGATTTCGTCGATGTGTGGTGCTAGGAGGGGGAATTGCTCGACTGGCTTTGCTCGGAAGGAGCGCTGGACGGAGGACTTGAGCTTGGTTTTTGACGATCCGGTGAAGCTGCAGATGAGAGTTAGCTTTGGCCGGTATGAAGAGGGAATAATCCGGGCAAGTACGCTTATTAAACATGACAGTTGTTGCGGAAGAGGGAGCCTTCCAGGGTGTGAATGAGGGGCAGATCAGAGGGTATTTGGCGTGGTACTAGCACGCTAACCCCACGTTTCTGCCGGGTAACTACCCGGGTACAGCCTGAACGCACCAACCACCATGATCCTCAACCTCACCTCTTCAGCCTCATCACGGCTCTCGTCTCCACGACCCAAATCGCAATCTGTCGCTCAGAGCTCACCATTCCCCTCCTCCACAGCAGCAAAAAAAAACAGCTCCTAGCCACCGTTTTACAAATATCCACCGCCAAAAATGTCAGAATATTGGAAGTCAACACCCCGGTACTACTGCAAACATTGCAAAATGTACTTAACCGACACCCCCCTCTCGCGCGAGAACCACGACTCCTCCCCTAAGCACCAAGGCAATCTGAAGCGCTTCCTCTGTGACCTCCACCGGAACAACTAACGCGAAAAAGCCACCGCCGCGAGTGCCAAACGGGAAGGCGCCGGCTTGAACGCTCTCACTGGCAGTCCCTCCACCTCTACGTCTTCATCATCTTCATCCACCGCCGCTAGACCGCTACCGCCCAAACAGCCGGCAGGAGTCCTCACGGATGGGGAGAGGAAACGCCAGATGAAAGAGCTCGAGTCTTTGGGTGTTGCATTGCCGGATGACTATCGCGCCGAAATGGCGCTGATGGGGGAGTGGAAGTCGGCGGAAGTTGTGCCTGATGTGCCTCAGAAGAAAATGACAGCGCAGGAGAAGGTTCAGGAGGATATCCAGCAGGACATGAGGTGAAAGTTTGACGAGGAAGAGGCGAAATGGAAGTGGAAGGCGCTGGACGAGGATGAAATGGCTATCAGGGGCTTTAAGATCGAGACCAAGTCGGATCCGGGGATGGAGGATGAGGATGAAGAGGGCTTAAGGCGATTACTTAAATTGAAAGGGAGGGTGAAGGAGGGAGAGGCCCAGGAAGAGCAGGGGGTTAAGCTGGAGGGAGCGGATTCGGAGGCAGGGTCTAAGATCAAGGCTGAAGCGCCAGACTCACCGCCAGGGGTTCAAGTCTTCAATGGTAACGATGATGCTGTGCTAGAGGTAAAGAAGGAGGAAGGTTCTGGAATGGTATTTAAGAAGCGCAAGGTCAAAAATATCCGCAAGAAGTAAGATTTCTTGTTGTTTCCTCTTCTGTTGTAAACTAATACTAGTAGATTCATGTACGATAAATCAGCAATGGTTTAAGACTGGTGATTGCTTTTTTTAACACCCCTTGCAGTACTTTCCTTCACTTCGGTAATGTCTTACTCAGCCGGTCGCTCTCTCGCATGTGTGGCCTAGGCCCATTACCTAATTAGCCACGAGTTGATCCTGCATCCTCAGATCCTAGATATCCTTACTGAAGTTCCACTGATTATGCTCTGTTGGAAAGCGTTTTTTTGGAATGCACCCCCTGGCCGGCCTCTCTTCCCAGAACTCCATCTGGCGTGCTCTTCATATAACCCTAACCCTGCCAAGGTGTGGCAGCCAGCAAGAGAAGAGTCCTAAGCACCTGCTATCAAAGTTTTATAATGCATTGACTAATATGAGCGGACATTACCCAAACAGCAACGAAGCGGAAGGTACGACCGTTCAAATCTTCCACTTGATGTATGTACTCCACTCACCCCCCCCCCCCCCCAAAGCTCCATTTTTCGGGAGATTAACAATCCTTCTGCACAGTGCCGGCGGACGAGGAGTAGTCCTGCATACCCGTGTTGGGGTGATCCACGAACTCACCCTTCACCCGGAAATCATACAAAAATTCGCGAGGTAATTGCAACAACAGATAACAATTTCCACCTTAACGACTTCCTCCGCTGCAGCGGCCGCGAGAACAAGTACCCAATCTTCGCATCCACTGTGCGCGAAACTATCTGTCTCCACCCCGCTGTCTCCTTCTCCCTTTCCCGCGAAGTTCTCCCATCGGCTTGCAAGCTCCACCAATACCACATCCCGCCAGGCTACAAAGTCGGCATGGCCTCTTACCAAGTCAATTACGATGAGGCCTACTTCGGCCCGGACCTGGCCCAATTCCGCCCAGAGCGCTGGCTGGATGACCACCCAACCGCGATGCTTGATGGCGAAAAGCGCAGTATGAAGAACTACATTGAGGCAGGCTGGTTTACCTTTGGCGCCGGTGGGAGGGCGTGCATCGGGAGACATCTCGCCATGTTCATGATGATGAAGTTCACTGCTGCTGTTCTTCACGAATTTGATATTCCTGTTGTCAAGCAGCCGGAGGAGGTTGATACTCTTTTTAACGAGATGCCCCGGATGGATGTTTTTCTTAGTAGGAGGTGTGCTGTTTGAGATAGTCATTATGATAAGTAAATCCTGTGTCCCTCTCGTAGATAAATAGACACTGTAACTAGGAGTAAGGATCACGGTTGATGGCTGATTGGTGCTTTTCCTTTCTTTCTTCCTCTTCTTCCTTTCATTAGGTTTCTAGACCTATCTTTTATTATTACAAGATGGGGTATATTATCCCTAAGTTGGGCTAAGCACGGGGGGCTTTCAATTTATTCTCTTTATGCCTTTTTATTCCCTACCCGTTTACTTGTCTCTATCCTTCAGCAGCACTGATAGAACAGGGGATGAATGGTGCATTCTACCTTTTCCCTTTTATGAAACATAATCTCTTAGTCTCCTGACTATCGTATCACCTCACACCCGTGATGACGCATTATAACTCCGAGTCTCAAATCAATTAGTCAATCAAAATCCTGATAGATATAGGTTCTGCTGCGCGCAGGATACCGAACGAGTGGGCTTTGCGACAAGACGAAATCACGCCAGCTACAGTAAGTATTCGTAGAGTGGTGGTATTGTCACTCACCACTATATTGTATCAGTTATACAAATACCCATCCACCACCAACTCAAGAACTATCGAGACAACAAATCTTTACCTTTGTAGTAGGATCTCTTTCACTTACTGTAGGTTACATTCGGTACCCAGTAGCTAGGGATCCTTCTTTCCTTTATAGCCATTGAGGCAGAGTGATATTCTTCTCGTCATCTGGGAACACCGGTTAGTTGTTCCAGGGGCTCGAGGCGGGGGTGTGGAGGGGTGTGGAGGGGTGTATCCGTGGAGTTGGTAGGACACATGATACCCGGCGCGATCGTGATATCTTGCACACTGAGCGTCGGGGATGAAGGGAAATCAAACAATAATCCGTTGGGCCCCATTGTGCGATTGACGATAAAATAGTAGAATTCAAAGTGCTGGCGAGCGAGTTAGTGATGGCGAAAAGGAAAGGAAGAGGCGGAAGAAATATGTGAGGTATTATCACTTGACCGTGAACAAGCAGTAAATCTTCGACGGAAACCCTGAGCCACTCCGTGCATCACGACATTCTGCTAGCACGTTCGAGAAAGAACCATACAGCTTCGCCTTTCTTAACAGTGACTCCCTCTTCGGTGGGCGGAGAAACATTAGTGCCTAGTGGGCGTTAGCCGTATGCCAACCCCAAAAATTGGAGCATGCACAACACCTACAATCATAAAAAACAAACGGAATACTGACCTCCTCATTCTTAATCCCCGCCTACGAAACCCAAATCTCCCTCCTCAAAGTCTCACGTTCCCAAGCGTCCCTCAAAAGTGTATTCTTCGTCAAGACCTTCGGAGCCGGTAGACCCAGTTTTGGATTATCCTTCCGCTTCTCCACTCCCCTCCACTCTTATTGATATTCTCACAATCAGACCTTGTCCGGTCGGTGGATGAAGAGTAAACGCCAGCATCCGTGCCATCGTCACCATCACACTCCCCTGCAAACCATAATTTCCCTTTGGCTACCTTTTTGCGCTTCTTATTTCTTTTACCACCGTGCCCGGTTGGCACCACACTAGCTTCTACAGACGATCCCGCAGGTCCCCCGCCCCTGCTGCCACCGCCGATCGGCTGTAGTTTTTCTGCTGCTTTGCGGTCCCATTGTTCTTCTAGTTCCGCGCGATGGATATTGAATTCTCTTTGATGCACAAGACTGACAGTCAGCATCTTTAGCATATCCTCACGGGTTTCGGTGTTGGCGACAAAGGGTAAGGGCGTGCTGGTGGTTGGGTCGGCCATGGTAAACAGCGGTATATTTGTGCTCCTGGGGGGTTTGCTGGTAGGGGGATTGGAACTTGTGTTCGGAAGGTTGGTTCCGGGTAAGATTTGTGGCAGGTTGGTAGCCATGCTGGGGTATTGATCTGCGGTAAGTGGATGATAGGTGATTGAGAGGCAATATTTGGCTAGGCCATGATGCGTCCCTTCCTAAGTGGCGTGGTAGCTAACCTAGTGTCCTTCAATTTTGTGCAGTAACTGTCTCACATCACTACGTGATAGGAAATGATAAGATGACTGTGGTGAGCACAGTACCTTATACTCAGGGGGTATATTAAAAATCGGAAACTACCCGTGGTGAATCAGAGGTTATGGCAATTGGGCGATCACAATGTCTGGAAAGAGTGGCGGCGTTCGGGACATCTTAAAACACCAGATGCCTTGAGAAAGAAACATCATTGAGGTTCTTGCTACCTTCAAGCCGCTTACTCTATACTACACACTGTCATTGGTCTCATTTCTGCTTCTTTATCCCACGGGTTTATGAAAGCAATAACTCTTCAGGTTTCGCGGAGCCGTTTTCTGTAGGCTGTTGCTACTTGTACTTTCCAAGTTTTCTCGAGTTCTAGTTGCAAAGCTACTCGAACAGGGACACTTGTACCACCTTTCTGCTTTTTAACGAACCCCCCGGGAACATCTTGGTGTGGGGCGAAAAACTTTCTCTTCACCTCATTGCATCACTATCCCAGCGGTTCACCACTGTCCCCCCACTCAATAGCCGATTCTCTTCCACGAACTGCGCTCCCCATCTACTTACTCATAGCTGCCGCATAGCATTTTCCTCCCGATCGATCCTTGGCCTATGCGACTGGAGATCCAAGCCCACGATGCTCGGCCAGACATCTGGTTTGATCCACGTAGAGTAGAACACCACATCAGAATTCCATGTCTTTCTTGAATAGCGCCCTGATGTTTCTAAAGGTACGGGATTGTGATAAGTCTGTGAACCTTCCCCCCAATGATGCCTACAATATTGCTGTCCTCCCTTCGCTTACCGCACCTGGCCCGAAGCCAGCTACTCAAGCTTCTTAGAATGTCCCGACCCCCCTCTTCCCCTCATGGCAGTCTCCGGGGAGGTGGTCACTTTCACCAATCTCAAACGCCGCATTAAATCATATGCAGAGATCTTCATCCCTGCAATCCTCTTCTGTACGACTGGCCTCTCCTCCCCCGGTTGCTCTCAACCAGATCCAACCAAATAACCAAGGATGCCGGTGTCCCACTTGATTTAGAACATGCCTATACAAAGCTCGCAGGTGATGCACACACAGGATCCGGGGGCATTTTGCGAATGTTGCCGGTTCGCAGGCCAAGTATCATTTTTGAGGGGGAGAATGTTAGCGCTAGTACTGGGGATTCAGTGATGAGCGGAGGGTGTATGAGATTGCAGAGGGAGTAAGGTAATGTCGATCAAGGTACAGTGGTGGATTCCTCCGATGTAGGCGAAGATACTAGTACGGAGGAAAGCGTAGGATCAAATTCGCCTCTGAGTGCAGAAGAGGAGAGGGAGGGCGGCTGCACTCAGAAATGGTTTCCGCCCCAGCGGTAACAGTAGCACCGCGAGAGAATGCAGGAGACAGTAGAGAAAGGCCCGGGTATGATCGAATTATCATTAGGATTATGGGCGATTCTGATGGTGGTGGAAGTGACTGAAACAAGACGGGAGGTGCACTATACGCTAGGAAGGGGCCTATTAGTATGTGGAGGACAAGCAGGAGTTTACTGGCAACTGTAGAGGCTGAACGTATGAACTCCTGTCTACATTCTAGGGGTGGCTCTGACTTTTCCAATAGGGAAGGCTGCGAGTACTAGGTATAGTGTTCGCTCCCTCCTGCCCTCAATATCCATTAATCCGTCGGGTAGAGTCTCTCGAACAACAACTCCTACAACAAATAGACGATCGGGTGTGCATCCTTCTACAAATTTCTGCCTACTGTCACATGACTCTACCGAAATCTTTTTTCAATACAGAAGCGGACACCCGCGATCTACATCGTGCTCAACAAATGGAGATAATCTTCACTTCTATCACTTCCACACCGGATACTCAACCTCTCGTTAGGACAATTCTGCATGGGAAATATGAGTCGATAGTCGAGGAGGCAGAGGAAGGTAATAAGTGGGTACGAATGCATCTTGTTGCTGCCCATTTGAGTGGGCGGACCCAGCATGCTCTGGAGTGGGCAATCGGGATGGTTCACAGAGGTGATACACGGATGGCCATATCTGCCAGCGATCGGGGTACAACGGGAGATGGCGGCAAGATGGTTCTTGATAACAGGATAGCTGAAGCATTGAGCAGACGGGCTACTGCCATGGGGACCAGCATTGCATCTATCAATATGTCTCATACACCCGGAGTCCTAGGTTACCGTGGTAGAAGTGTACTAGTGGGGTGAGTGCCCTGAATTTCACTCCGTTAGTATGATATTACATTATAAACATAGTCATCACCTAGCGGCCTTCTGGAATCCTTTACGAATTATCCGGTCACTAAATCCTCTAGTATCCCAGAAAAGACTCGCCCACAGTAACAAGTTTGCTAAAACAACCTCCCAGCTGCACAATAACCTCATGACAAGAGCTCACATAGGCCGCCCATTCCTCCGGTTGAAAGTAAGAATAACTACTAAGCCAACTCATCCGAGTCCGAGTATTAGTGGTAGGCGGTCCGAATTTGGGGAAATGGAGCCTTCTCAATGGATTTGACTTTTTTCATTTTCTTCCCTGTTTCTCAACACCAACAATCATCGTCGTAATCATAATAGAGGATAACTACTAACAGGCTCTCCCTCATAGATATTAATTATGCTATTAACTGTATTAATGACCACTCTCATTGTTCTTATTTTTTCTTCTAGTTAAAATGTTCCCCAGCTTGATTAATCGACAAGCAGCCCATTAGAGCCAATGAAATAGATTGCGTTGTGAATGAAGAAGGGGAAAACAAATCATGATAAGTGAGAAAAAAGAATGACTTCAGCCGGGCTTGAACCAGAGACCGCCATTGTACTAGGCTGATGTAAGAACCAACTACACTACAAAACTATATGATCAATATTTATCACTGTCACTTCTTAGGGTATGGTGCGGGACCTTAGAACCTACACTGTTGACAACAACATCGAACAATATTTCAACCAACAACAGCACCTGCAAATGGAATTTTCAAAATTCCCCCCGCAAAGCTTTCCTAATTAGTTATTAGACCATATTTCCAGAGGGATTTTCTTTTTAGCTTTCTAGTTGGGGCTACAGAGGCCTTCAAAGTTTGTATGGGAAGGAGGGCGGTGAGACTTGTATGAGGAAAAAGGTTTTGCTAAATAATTAACCAAGAAAATTCCTAATTATGCGTGTTATAATACCTCATTAGAACTAGTGTCCACAGTTTGACGTGAGAGGCAGTGTTAGTTCTAAGGTGCCGGTACCATACACGCAAGCACCGGGCTACTTTTTGTGACGACTTCCATACACAGCATACGTATACCCACCCACAAATGTCTCACTAGATGCTAGTATATCGTAGATTAGCGAACCACCCCCCTCACCCACACAATTCCTCACCACTCAACCTAAAGCCACCAAAGAGTCAGCCCTTCGAATACCAAGAGAGAGTCTATATTGTACTACAAGCATCAGCCAGGACGATTCCGAATATCATGCCTTCGGCAACGGCAACGGAAGAGAAACGCAAGAAAAGGACGGTAGAGGGGGGGCAAATCCGAGAGTCCAATGAATCACCCCTTAAAGAGCAGATTGAACTCCTGAGACTCCAGAACGAGATGCTCAAGAAGCGGCTCAAACAGCACAAGGGGTTACTACAAGAACACAGGGCATTGATTGAAGAGCAGAGGGGGGTGGGGGGCGCCCAGGCAGGTCCGAGTTCACCAAAACCAGAGGCAGAGGAGCTGAAGGACAAGGGGAGAAAGAGAAAGCGGATCGAGGCCAGTCCTCCGAAATCAGAAGCGAAGCGTAGGAAGCGGATGGAGGCCGAGGCCAGTCCTCCAAAAGTGGAAGCAAAGCATAGGAAGCGGAACGAGGCCGAGGCCAGTCCTGCAGCCTCCTGCTAAAGCCAAAGCGAAGCATAGGAAGCTAAGGGAGACCGAGGCCAGTCCTGCGAAAGGAGATGCGAAGCGTAGGAAGGAGAAGGAGGCTGAGGTCAGTCCAAACGTGCCGAATCACAACAAAGCACACAGCGCTCGCAGCGCTAGCATTGTCACTGCTATTGTCTTCAAAGCCTTATATGATAAGGCCGAGGTCGGCCTACCCGTAGGGGCACACGAAGAAAGAGCGGTAAGGATCCGAAAACTGCGGAAGAGCTTTCCCCGGTTTGGCTTTAAGAAGCCGGAGGAGGTCGATGAGTTTGCCGACATGGTAAGTTAATACTCTGATGGGTGGTTATATTCCCGGGGTGGGGGAGTCAGTCAATACCAGCAAACCATTTCTGCTAATCCCATACCAATCTCAGTGGGGACTGAGTTATATTTTCTGATTTTTCATAACCTCCCAACTACTTGGGAAGTCATTAAAAATCGGGAAAGCTAACTCGGTCCTCCACCGAAATTTGTATTGGATTAAGAAATAGGTTGCCCGTTTGAAGTGACCCTCATAAGTGCGTGGTGATTATCTAACTGGTAATAACTGTGATGGTTAGTGGGTTAAGACGATGAAAGAACGGAACATCGCAGCCCACCGAATCGGTGGGGATGATGTGATATCGATGTTGCCACATTGCGAGCCCACACTCCGGGGGGTACTGGAGCGCGCTTTCCACCATCTCTGGGGTGTCCCGGTGGGTGGCTGGGGCGGGGCTGACGTTACCCCAGAACAGAGATCGCGCATCTTTGAATATTGAAATTGTTCCTTCTATACCCCTTCGTCCAGGATGCTACTCGTGTCTCCGCGCCAAGAATGGGCACCTCTTTTGGAATAGTGACTGCCAGCCCATAAAAGGTATAGTGTTCTAGCTGTTTGAAAGATTGTGCGGAAAAGTGCCACGAGGCCGCTACCTCAGAATTGACCACAGGATTGGCGATTTGTGAACTCCCCGGACTGGTTGTCAATTTTTCCAACCAAGTAAGTCTTCAGCATTGTGAGAATACTGGAACCTGAGAGGTTAAATTAATTTAAAAACCAGAATGACAAAAGGGAGAAGCCTTTCCTATGCTACAAGGGGGGCCATTATCGCTTTGTATAAGTACAATAAGATGACATTTTTAGAAATCGGAACGCTTTTGAATATTCCACAAGAAACCGTATGCATGACCTATACACGAATTGCAGTAAGGAAACCCATATCCAATTAAGATGTGGATATGAAATCTAATAATCTAATGACTAGGGAGGTGCTTGGAGTCCAGAAATTAAGGATCTACTTGCTGCTGTCGATAATGGTGATAAGAAAAGAGAACACCCAGTGGTACCACAAAAATTCCCACCTGGAAGCAAAGTCTCTTTGAGATTCAAAACGCTCGGCACTCAAGATGAAGAACATCGTCTACGAACATTTCCTCAGATTGCCCAAGAAGCAGGAGTTCAAGCGGCTGATTCTACTATTTATAAAATCATGCATCAACACCATAGCTTATATCGTTATCGGCCACGCCACAAACCACCACTGGATGCTACTGCAAAGCAAAACCGGCTAAGATTAGTTGATTGGGCCTTGGATTAACCAATAGAGTCTTTCATCTATACTGATGAGATGATGTTAGAAGTTGGGGCACCCGGGGCCATAAGAGAGTTACAAGGGAAAAAGGGCAGGATCCATACCAGGTACCAATTCATGATAAGAAAAAAGGGAACGGGTTTAGTATCATGGTATCAGGAAGTATCTCACTTGGCTTTAAAGGTCCCCTTTGGATTTGGGTAAAGGAAACAGCAGAGGAAAGACAAGAAAATGCACAAGCCTAGCATTCCGTGAGGAAAAACTTCAAACAACTGAACGCATAGCACCCCGGCGGGCCAATGCCCTGATACCTGGTACAGAGGAACATGCCTATATCCAAGCGCTTAACTGGGAAATTGATTGATATAATGCCAACCGCCGGGACCAAATGATCTGCGTCATCAATACCGGCGCCCATATTGGGAATTTAAAGAGGAGATAATGGGCAGAAGTGCTGGAGGAGGTATGGATTGGTTTCTTTATACAAAGCATGTTCTGCAAGAGAGAGTTTACTATCCTTTTATTGAAAGAATTCAAGCCGAGACAGGACGCCAATGCTGGTTGGTAGAAGATAAGGCAGGAAATCACACAGCAGCAGTACGAATGGACCAGGAAGCCCAAGTGCGAGGCATTAGGAGAATTCCTTTCTGGCCTCCAAACTCCCCAGATTTAAATGAAATTGAGCCATGTTGGAACTATCTAAAAGACTCTATGGCACAGTATAATTTTATAGGCAGTGGGGAGGAAACAAAACACCGTGTACAGGAGGCATTATATGCTGAGTGGGAGCGTATGCCTCAAGAACTTATTGATCGTTTCTGTATGAACTTTCATGTAAATTTATTACAAGTACGAGCATGTGGAGGAGATAACAGGTTCAATGGTTAATGGTCAAGCACTGGGATCAGAAGATATTAAGCTCTCTCATCGACTCTTGCAACAAGTTCAACTTGAAAGGTTACCCGCCATCATGCTTCTTGAGAAAAGCAGCCTCTACACTATCCTCTTTATGGGCTCGGAGTGGCTATTCCAAAAGGGGTGCCCATTCTTGGCGCGGAGACACGAGTACAATGGTCGGGATAGCTGTAGTAGATTGGTAGAGCACTATTGGCGGAAGCAGGTGCTTTTTTTTCATTTTCCGAGTACTCGTTTGTTTAAGTTTTTTTCTTTTTTTTCGCTTTCTTCTTCTCTTTTGGGTTTACCTTTTTATTCTGCCGCAAGTCGGCATTTCAATTATTACAGGGATCAATTACCAGTAATTTCGTAACCCTAACCTTGACACTTGCTTTTTGAACTACTAAACACACTTGTTGGTCGCCCGCCCAGTTTGGTTATGACTACGTTGGGCGGAGAGAGCTGCTATTTCCAGGGCTGGTTAGCCCTTGTAATATGCTGTGGCTTGTGTGGCCTGCCTTGTATGACTGCTTTCTCAGAGCAGAGTATAGGCAACACGTTTCACCGCTTCCCTCCCTTCCTTACATAACCACTTCTCGGCCTTCCAATAATCAACATTACCTTACGGCATCTGCTCCAACACATCTATTTCAACCTCGGGCTTCTGTCTCCGCAGAAACTCTGTGCAGACTGTTGAGACGCCATCACTGCCTGAAGATACTCTACCATCCTATTTGCGTTAGACCACGGTATAGCCAGACCACTATGGACTCCGCTGTCAGTCCATATTTGGGTAACGCACCTTATGTCAACTACGGAGATGTCGTGCATACACCGCTATTGTCTGGTGAGGTGAGCGCCAACACCGCAGATATTGAAGATGTCAGAATGCAACTCTGGTTGGCTGCGAAGAGTGGATATGAGGGAGTTGCAAAGTTGCTATTGGAGCGAGAGGATATTAATCCCAATGAAGTAGACACAAAATATGGCCGGACGCCGCTCTCGTGGGCTGCTCGGGGTGGCCACAAGAGTGTAGTGATCTTGCTCTTAGGACGGAAAGATATAAATCCCAACACGAGCGACACAAGATCAGGCCTAACACCACTGGCATGGGCTGCGAAGAGAGGGCACAGAGGTGTAGTGAGGGTTCTATTGCAGCGGGCAAATATCGATCCCAACCAGGCCGAGACCAAAAATGGCCGAACGCCGCTCTCGTGGGCTGCGAAGAGAGGACATAAAGGTGTAGTAAAGGCTCTATTGCAGCGGGTCAATATCAATCCCAACAAGGCCGAGACCAAAAATTGCCGAACACCACTCGCATGGGCTGCGAAGAGAGGGCATAAAGGTGTAGTAAAGGCTCTATTGCAGCGGGTCAATATCAATCTCAACACTGCGGAGACTAAAACCGGCAGAACGCCACTTTCATGGGCGGTGGAGAATGGGCATGAGGCAGTAGTAAGGTTGCTGTTAGGACGGAAGGAAGTGAACCCCAACATCGCAGATACCGATTTTGGCGAAAGCCCACTCTTGTGGGCCGCGAGGGCGGGACATGAGGAGGTAGTAAAGTTGCTTTTAGGGCGGGAGGAAGTGAACCCCAACATCGCAGACACCGGTTTTGGCGAAACACCACTCCTGTGGGCTGCGAAGGAGGGACATGAGGCGGTAGTAAAGTTGCTTTTAGGACGAGAGGATGTGAATCCCAACATTGCGGAGACAGAATTGGGCGAAACACCGCTCTTGTGGGCTGTGAGGGGGCGACATGAGGGAGTAGTAAAGTTGCTTTTAGGACGAGAGGATGTCAATCCCAACATTGCTGGCACCAAATACGGTCAAACACCACTCTTGTGGGCTGTGAGGAGGGGACCTGAGGGACTAGTAAAGTTGCTTTTAGGACGAGAGGATGCCGATCCTAACATTGTAGACACCGATTTTGGCGAAACACCACTCTTGTGGGCTATGGATGAGGGACATGAGGGTGTAGTAAAGCTGCTCTTGGGACGAGAGGATGTCAATCCAAACATTGCTGGCACCGAATACGGCAATACACCGCTCTTGTCGGCTGTGAGAGAGGGGAATAAGGGAATGGTAAAGTTGCTTTTAGGACGGGAGGATGTGAATCCCAATATTGCAGACACAGCTTTTGGCAAAACACCACTCATGTTGGCTGTGAGGGGGCGACATCAGGGAGTAGTAAAGCTGCTCTTGGGACGAGAGGATGTGAATCCCAACCTTGCAGACACCTATTCTGGCGAAACACCACTCGTGTTGGCTGTGAGGGAGCGACACCAGGGAGTAGTAAAGCTGCTCTTGGGACGAGAGGATGTGAATCCCAACCTTGCAGACACCTATTCTGGCGAAACACCACTCTTGTGGGCTGTGAGGGTGGGGCATGAGGGAGTATTAAAGCTGCTCTTGGGACGAAAGGATGTCAATCCCAACATTGCTGGCACCAAATATGGCGAAACACCACTCACACGAGCTGCTGCGAATGGTAATGAAGGAGTCGTAAAGTTGCTATTGGAGAATGAGGGTATGCTTGGCACCACTATAGCAGGTGGTAGCTACCAAACGGCACTCAACCGGGCTGCACAAGGTGGACACTGCACAGTGGTGGAACTGCTATTGGAGCGACATAACGACCGCCACAACACTCCCGATATCGGATATGCTAAAACACCACTCTCATGGGCTGCGGAAAACGGGCATGAGGCAGTAGTTCAAGCGCTATTGCAGAAACAGGATATCAATCCCAACACCGGAGACTCAATCTTTGGCAGAACACCACTCTGGCGAGCTGCAAAGAACGGGCATGAAGAAGTTGTAAAGATACTCTTGGAACAAGTCCATATCAACCCCAACTCCGCAGACACTCTATTGGGTCTAACACCACTTTCGTGGGCCGCCAGTAACGGGGATAATAAAGTAGTAAATTTGCTTTTGGGACACGAGGATATCAATCCTAACATTGCTGACAGGAGGTTCGGCCGAACACCGCTCTTGCTGGCTGCGAATAGAGGCCATAAAGGAGTAGTAAAGCTGCTTTTAAGACGGAAGGACGTTAATACCAACACTGCAGACACCATGTTCGGTCGAACACCCCTCATGTGGGCTATCAAGCGAAAGCATAAGGAGATAGTAAATTTGCTATCGAGGAGATGTTAGACCCGGTATCCATAATCTCTGTAGGGTAACAGCCCTCGAATTACCGATGGCTGGTGGATGTTAAACAATTTAGTCTTTACAGCATGCACGTAACCTTCCCTACCTGTCATGATAGATATCAATGCAATCTCCGATGCACTGCTTTTCTAATCCATCCCACTGACTTCTAATAATTGTGAGTCTATCCCATTGGTTAGCCTTTCGGAGCCAAAACCCCGTGTTCTCCCCGGGACGGGACGACAAAACGCAGTCCGTTCGCGTCCGGGAAACCTCAGGACGGCCGTCATTGCTAAGGATGGCGGGCCATGCCATGTACGATAAGACTAATTAGCGTAGGGGACGGCGGGGGACGGCAGGGGACTGTCGGGTAAAGTTTTTTGCGACATTCAATAATTTCGTGTGTCTAACAAAAGCAGGGACATGTGTAAAAGACAATAAAAGAAGGGTGCTATTCTATGAGCCGGGCTTTATCCATAAATATTTGGGTGAAGGCGTTTTCGTGCGAATTTGAGACACTACTGCACTATAAAAAGAAAAGTCTTATTTCAAGGTCAAAGTTCCAGCGGCTCTCGCTACCGTAGTTAATTCAATATGATATGTCACTTGCCAATATTTACAAGCCTCACCGGTGATGTGATGTGCGGAGCCTTAATAGTCGATTCTCTCATCTGTAGCAACCGAATACCTTCGCTATTCCCTCTTGCTGCTTGCATCCGTGGAAAGGATCGGAGGCCTACGATCACGAGTCCTGCAGGTCGTTTGTTTTTTTGATTTTTTTCTACGCTCAGGCGTTGATTGTCTACCTTTCCTCTAACCAGGTGGGACTCTGCAGTCCTTTAGTCTAGGTCCCGTATTCCATGTTACCAAACAAGCGAAAGGTAGGAAAAAAAGAAGTAAATATCATACACAGTACCATACCATATTTTTCAGAGGGGCCTTCTGATAGTACATTTACCATCTCTAACCCGGGAGCAGCCGGAGCAGACTGCCGAAAAGGAGGCTCAACCGAAAAAAATGCATTCCCACCCATATCCCACCGTACAATGTTCGAGTAATTCGAATTGTGATCCAATTCCGTCCATACGCTTGCGGAAAATATCTGCTTATTCCGTCCGTACGAGCGGCGATCCACCACTTTTGTCATTGTAGGATCATCTCTATTTGGATTCGGAGTACAAGTCTTGGAGGTGGGAGATGGGGATGAAGGGAAATCAAACAATAATCCGTTGGGCCCTATCGTGCGATTGAGGATAAAATAGTCGAATTCAAAGTACTATCGAGCGAGTTAGTGATCGCGAAAATGAAAAGAAGAGGTGGAAGAAATACGTGAGGTATTATCACTCACCGCGAACAAGCAGTAACACATCGACGGAAACCCTGAGCCACTCCATGCGTCAAGACATTCTCCTAGAATACTGATCCCCTCATTCTTAATCTTCTTCTGCAAAGCCAAAAACCCCCTCCTCAAAGTCTCACGTTCCCGAACCTCCCTCAAAAGTGTATTCTTCGTCAAGACCGTCGGCGCCAGTAGCTCCAATTGCGGATTAACATTTCGCTTCTTCACCTGCACCTCACCACTCTTATTGTTATCCTCAATATTAGACCCCGCCGAGCCGACGGATGGAGAGCAACCGCCATCATCCGTGCCCGCGTCCCCACCACCCTCCTCAGTGAATGATAACTTCCCTTTGACCACCTGCTTGCGCTTCTTGGTTCCCTTACCACCACTGCCAGTGGACACCTCACTACCTGCTTGAGCCGAGCGCGCAGGTCCTCCGCCCCCGCAGCCACTGCGAATTGGTTGTAGTTTTTCAGCTGTTTCGCGGTCCCGTTGTTCCGCTAGTTCGACGCCACACCCCTTGAATTCGCTTAGATGCACAAGACTAACGGTCGGCGTCTTTAGCACATCCTCCAGGGTTTCGGTGTTTGCGACAAAAACGTGAGGTGGTGCTGGTGGTTGGGTCGGCCATGGTCAACACTGGTATATATGGCGCTGCTGGTGTGGTTTGCTGCCGGGGTGATTGGAATTGGTGTTTGGGAGGTTGGTTCTGGGTAGGATTTGAAGCGAGTTGGTAGGGTTGTTGGTATAGATCTGCGGTCAGAATGATGGGTAATCTGGAACCTGATATTCGGCTGGGCGATGATGCGCGTCCCATCCTAAGTGGCATTGTGGCTAGCATCCCGTCCAATGTTTGGTGGTAACCGTCCCACGTGACTACCCATCATAGGAAATGATAAGCCGTCTACACCACGAAACCACATAACATATTTGGTGGGGTGAAAAACTTTTTCACCTTATCGCAACACTGTCCCGCTTCTCCCCCCGCTGAATCCCCGATTCTCTTCCCCAAACCGCGCTCCCATCAACTATGCTTCCCCATAGCTGCCGCACAGGATTTTCCTCTGGATCGATCCTTGACCGATGCGACTGGAGATCCAAGCCCGCGAAGCTCCACCGGACACCTTGTTTGGTCCAGCTCTAATCGTACACCACATCGGAATTCCATGTCCTTCTTGAATACAGCCCCGCTTATTGCTAAAGGTACAGGATTGCGATAAGCTTGGGAACCTTACCCCCAAGGATGACTACAATTTTGGCGTTCTCCCTTCGGTTCCCCCACCCGCCCTGAAGCGAGCCACTCAAGCTTCTTAGAATGTCCCTGTTCCGCCCTCATCACATCATGGCAGCCTCGGGCCTCCCGGCTGGCGGTCGCTTTCCCCAATCTCAAATGCCACATTACATCACATGCAGTGATCTACATCCCGCGATCCTATTCTGCACGACTGGCCGCAACTCCCCCAGTTGCTGCTCTCAACAAGATCTCCAACGAAACAACCAACGATGCCGGTGTCACACTTGATTTAGAACATGCCTATGCCAAAGTCTCAGGTGACACACTCTCAGGATCACGGGGAGTTTTGCGAATATTGTCGGACACAGGCCAATTACCAATTTTGAGGGGAGGCATGATCGCGCTGCCACAGGGGAGTGATTGGCTAGCTGAGGGTGTATGAGATTGCAGAGGGACTAGGGCGATGTCGATGAATGTGCAGTGGTTGATTCCCCCGATGAAGGCGAGGATATTAGTGCTGACGAAAGCGTTGGATCAAATTCGCCTGTGAGTGAGGAAGAGAAGAGGGGAGTGAGGGCTGCTGCGCTGAGAAATGCTTCCGGCCCCAGCAGTAAAAGTAGCACGGCGAGAACGGAGGAGACAGTAGAGAAAGGTCCGGGTACGATCAAATTATGATTAGGCTTGTCGGCGATTCTGATGCGGGTGGAAGCAAGAGAACAAATAAAGGTGGTGGAATATATGCCTGGATGGTGGCTATTAGTATATGCGGAGGACAGGCATGAGTTTACAGGCTACTGCGGAGGCAAAACGTATGTACTCCTGTCTAAATTCTCGGGGTCGCTCTGACTTTTCTGATAGGGAAGGCTGAGAGTGCTAGGTATACTGTTCGCTCCCCCTTGCCCTCGATAACGATCACCCCGTCGGGTAGTGTACCTGGAGCAACATCTCTTGCAACAAATAGATGATCAGGCGCGCACACTTTTACAAGTTTCGACATCACTCTACGGCAATGTCCTCGGATACACAAGCGGACGCCCGCGATCTGCATCGTGCTCAACGAATGGAGATAATCTTCTCTCCTATCACTTCCACACCGGAGACTCAACGTGTCTTTAGGACAATTCTGCGTGGGGAATATGGGTCGATGATGGCCATATATGCCATCGATCAGGATACAGTGGGAGATGGCGGCAAGATTGTTCTGGATGACAGGATAGCAGGCGAATTGAGCAGCCAGGCTGCCACCATGGGGACCAGCCTTGCGGCTATGAACATGCCTCATACACTCGGAACAGCGTCTCCGTTATCCAACATTGGGGATATTTTGCGGAGGGGTTGGGAGTGCGCTGAGGCTGAGCGGGAGCAGTGCATTGCGGCAGAGGCGATCGCTAGGCGGGTGGGAAAGCTTTTGGGGGAGATGAGGCTACAGGCCGGGGTCGCTGGGGGTGTGATTCGCTGCGGGAGTCCGAAGCGTCTTCTCACTCAAATACTGAGTTTGTAATTTATTTCTTAACTAATATGATTTAAATCAACTTTATAGAACCTCCACTTGTGTTCCTTGGTTCTCGTGGTAGAAGGGCACTGGAGGGTGGGTGCTCTGAATTACACTATCTTAATATCATATTTCGTTATAAACTAACTTATCACCTAGCGGCCTTCTAGGATCCTTCATGAATTACCTGGTCACTAAATCCTCTGTCCCTGTCATGGTTGCCCAGAAAAAAACTTAAACACACTAACAAGTTTATCAAAACCAATGGCGGCAACCCAATATCCTCATGACAAGCGCTCAGGTATGCCGGCTCGTCGGTGCAAAGGTAGACTAACTACTGTGCCAACTCATCCGAAGGTTAGTGGTGGGAGGTCCGCGCTCGGGAAAATGGAGCGTTCTCCATGGATTGTTTTACTTTCTCTTTCCTCCCCTTTTCTCCTCTTTACCTATCATCGTCATCGTAATAGAGGATTACTACTCACAGGCTCTCGCTCGTGGAAATAAATCAAGCTATTAACAGTATTAATGACGACTGTCATTCTGGTTGTTCGTTCATCCGGTTAAAAGTTTCCACAGCCGGATAAATCAACGAGCAGCCAATTAAGGCCAACGAAACCGATAGCTTTGTGAATGAAGAAGGAAAAAATGAATGATGAATAGTGAATGATGTCGGCCTGACTCGAACCGGAGACCACCAGTGTGTGAGACTGGTGTAATAACCAACTACACCACGAACCAACTACACCAGAATAGAATCTTCTCAGAAATAGATGCAAAACTCAAAATACCATGAAATGTACTGCTCAGTATGGCCATGATGTAAAAATGATAAGGTCCGGGTAAATTTACTCCCACTTACCCAAAATGATTAAGGTTCAAGAGGCTAATCCGGAGAAAAGGTCAAGTCTACAAGCTAGAAGCTTAAATTTAACCCTTACCCGCTAGTGCCCTAGTTTGCTCGCACTCATCTGACATCCACCCCCTACAAACATCTTGTTTCTTCTTCATCCCCATCACAGCTAAAATTCCGATAAATTCAATGACGCGCCCAAATTTCCTTTCTGCCAGTAAAATCAGCCAGAGCATGCAATGGATTTCACTCAAATTCCAAACCATTCCGGTAAGATATTTATGAACCGCTTAACCTGAATGAGCTTTACTAACATGTTTGCTGAGCAAGAAACCGGGGAAGAATGCACCTAGTTCTAGTTACACACTCCTTCTGAAAGCCTACAGCCTTGCCTATCGTCCTGCTATGCCCTACAGTTTTCCTCCCTACCCAATTCTAGCCAAGCGTGGCTATAAATCGAAATCGGGAAATTTTTCATTTGCTGAGCACAAGGAACATATTAAGGCCATTGAGGCGGCCTGGTATGAGCGCATCAAGCAGATGGATGCTAAGAAGAGTGCTGAGAAAGACAAGCTATATCGTGAAATGAATGATCATGCTAGGGAAAATAGCCGCCTAGAGGTAATTTAATCTCATGGCTCCTGGGAGTTGCTTCTTTAACATTTTCACAGGCAGTTATTCTGAATGTAGTTGACGACAATCTGCGTATGAAGGGCAATTATAATGTCCGCGGCGCCCTTGGTAAGCTTCAATAACACATGTCTCTTGTGTGGTTACTAATAAATAGTGGCAGAACGGATGGTCTACTTTGCAAAAACAACCAGAAGAATCCAAGTGTCACAATATGCGGGAGTGCAGACCATGCTCAATGTTCTTGCAAGAACTCCAAGATTCGAAAAAATTGCTGAAAAGGTGGCAAAAGACCGTTGCCTTAAGTTTGACAGTCTTAGTTTTCGCGCAACACGCCTCTATGATGAAGTCTCCAAGCACGTGCATGGGAATGATGTAATGATTACTGTCAGAGCCAAAGACTTCACTCCGGACGAGTGCGGCGCACTGATAGCCTACCTGGAACTGCAAAAGGAGTGGCCTGGTGCCGTGAATTGGGTGGTGGAAGAGAAACCTGTCCAGCATGGACCAGAAGCTACTACATAGCTCAGTGTGGACATGATTGCGGATAGGTCGCAATGGTAGTTCCGTGGTTGTAGATTATTTATGCAACCAGGTCATGGAACAGGATATGGCAGTCACTTGTTTTACATTCCCTTTTAGATGGCCTCGGTCACTTTTACAATTGTTTTCCTTTTTTGCATTTTTTCTTTCTTGGCCTACTAGTAGGCCCTCTGATAGAAATAATTCCTACATTGGTATGTAGCTACAGTTAAGCTAATGTCTTCGGTAAAATTGATAATGTGAACCATACCCACAAAGAAGCCGCCAAGAAGATATGCTGTGGCAGGCATTCACAGACTATAAGACCCCCGGAGGGGGGGCTGTGTTAGCACTCATGAATAGCAAATACCCCAACAGTGCGCCAGTGAGATCAGCGGCAACCATCTTGGGAGGTATGCCAAAAGTCTACACGGTGATAACAGCATTTTCTTAATTGCTTTGAGAATGTATTAGTGTCGAGGAAAAGTCGGTGCGAGGAAGGCTGGAAGGTGTCTGGAGTCTGAAATCGGCACTTTCAATGCTCCAAGTTAACATGGTGACCGGGGGTGGATTTTAAGTGTCCACAACAACGCGGCTCAGCGTGGTGCTATCACCCATCTACTCGTATGATACAAGCAGAGGCTTCTGTTTCCTCCGAAATACCTGTACTGGCCCTAGCTGCCTAGTCTGCCTGAGTGACCTGACGGTGATTAGGACAGATGAGGCTGGTGGCGGTTGCCCAGATACGGTACGTCATTACCCTGTCATATTGTGGAGTTTTGTGACCCGGGATCCTGATAGTCTACTTTCCTTCCTCATTTCTCTTCCTCCCGCCCATCCTCTCCTTTAATTTTCTTCGATTCCACAACCTCACCATGTCTTGTCGCGCGGGTATCGTATTCATATCGACGGTTTCTATCATAATTCTCTTCACTTTCCACATCAACCCTCCTCCTAGGACATTGGCTTCTTATCTTGTCGGCCACGATCACCGGAGTCCTGGTGTAGGCGGACAACAACCATTGGGAGCACCGAGTTTTACGGCCGACACCAAAGTTCCACTAGAGATCCACATAATGTCCAAATGCCCAGATGCCAAAGATTGCCTAGAACTGCTTATTGCACCTGCGCTTGAGGAAATCGAGTCATTGGTGGACTTCCAAATGAGCTTCATTGGACGGTATTTTTTGTCGCTCAGTTTTCCTCCGGTATTTTCTAACCAAGATTTCCAGACCTACAGCGGATGATGGCATATCTTGTATGCACGGGCCCTCAGAATGCCTCGGTAATATTCTACATCTTTGTGCTGCGAAGATCAATACACCTCCTTCGCCTCCTCCCGCACATACGTACTTACCGTTCTCTCTTTGCCTCACACATGGTTACGGAAATATCCCGGATCGAGAATTTGTTGAAGGGTGTGCAGATCAGAGTGGAATTGACTTTCGAAAGTTAAACGAGTGCGCGTCGGAAATGGGACCTGACGGTGGGCTGAGCATGTTGAGGAAGAGCGTAGAGAGGAGCAAAGCGCTCGATTCGGAGACAAGTTGCACTGTCAGGGTTGATGGGAGGAGGCGGTGCGTTAGGGACGGAGGCAGATGGAAGGATTGTGATGGAGGGAGTGGTTTTGAAGATCTGGTAAGGGATATCAAGAAGATATACAAAGAGAAGAACGGTGATCACGAAAAACCTAGGGAGAAAGGCAAGAAGCTAAGCGAGTGGATTGAAAGTGAGCGTATCATTTGGACGAGGCGCTAATTTCAATGTGCTCTCTTAGTGTATCTATTTGGCTTCTAGGCAGTGTATCTTAAGAATTTGTAGGATAACCACTTCATTCTGGTGGCTCTACTGGTGGCTTCGTTCGAGGGCCAATCATAAGCTTAGGATGCAGGAGTGTTCTTGGGTTCAATGTAAGATAGGGGATGTCTGCTATCGTATGGGGCTGGATAGGCGAACAGCAGGTAATAGAGTATCGCAGACTTCACCATTTCAGGGGAAATTGGTGCCGGCGCTGGGGGCTACAAACTAACCTTGTTGGTGAATGGCTGAGGATGTTAGTATTGAGTTAGAGTTAGATAGGTATGGAGTGCTTGGGGGAAATGCTGTCTCGAGACTTATGTATCATACATCAAACTCAACTTGACGTGGGTCTCCAAGTGAAGTCCTAATCAGTTAGAGAATTAGTATAATTCTGTCTTGGCCAGTTTTTAGAGTGCAGAGCATCCTGTACCAGCATGTTCCTCGCTTGACCCCTCCTTGCATCACCGAGCCTCTGAGACTACCATAGAAGCGAGCTCTCTTACCATAGTATTCCCGCTCAACATCATCTATCAAAATTCCACGATGAGCAAAGAAATAATAACCACAATCTCTCCTATAACTGGCCAGCCGTTGCTGATCCGAGAAGGAGTCTCAACCGAAGATTTCTCGTCGATGGTCGAGAAATCCAAGAGTGCCTTCTCGACCTTTCGCCATACCTATCCTTTGAAGAGGCGGCAGGAGATCGTTAAGAAAGCATTGGAGATCATCTCTAACAAGAGCGATCTATTGGCTAAGGAATTGACGGAGCAAATGGGGAGACCAATTGCTTACACTGGCTCGGAGCTATCAACTGCAAAGATGAGGGCGGACTATCTCTTGAAGGTCTCTGATGAGGTCTTGAAGGATTCTCCTGGCGAAGAGCAGGAAGGGTTTAGGAGGTTCATCCGAAAGGAACCTTTGGGAGTGGTAGGACCTCTCTGATATTCGCATCAATAATTTCTGCTGACTCTCTGGATCTTGTAGATCTTGGTGATCTTTGCCTGGAACGTGAGTCTAGTTATCGCTTAGTGGATATTTATCCAAACCACATCTGGAAGGTTCGTAGGGGTAGATAACTGATCGACGGTTTATAGTACCCGTATCTTATTTTAATAAACTCGCTCGTCCCAGCAATCCTAGCTGGGAATACCCTACTCCTAAAACCGTCCCCACAAACACCCATAGTAGCCGAACACATTGTCTCGATATTCACCGAAGCAGGCCTCCCAGAGGACGTATTGCAGACTGTTCACTGTGGAACTCCTAAGACGCTCGAGTCTTTTGTTTCTCATCCAGGTATCAGCTCAATAGCCTTCACAGGTTCCGTCTCCGGAGGAATTGCGGTTCAGAAGGCAGCTGCATCAAGGGTTGTCCCTGTCGGACTCGAACTTGGAGGGAAAGACCCGGCCTATGTTCGTCCGGACGTGAACCTGGTTTGGGCTGCGGAAAACATAGTGGATGGAGCAATATTTAACTCCGGCCAGAGTTGTTGCTCAATTGAGCGGGTGTATGTCCATGAGAGTATCTATGACGATTTCTTAAAAGAGGTGGTCAAGGTCTTGGAGGGCTATAAGCTCGGGGATCCACTCGACAAGAGTACACAGATTGGTCCTGTTGTCTCTGTCAAATCTGCAAAGACCATTTCCGAACATATCAAAGATGCCGAGGCCAAGGGCGCTGTAAATCTTACTCCGGAATCGGTATTTGCGGAAGGCGTCCGATTGGGTGAGACATTTGTTAGACCGGAGCTTTTGGCAGAGTGCGACCATAGTATGCGGATCATGACCGAGGAGACATTTGGGCCTACAATTCCTGTCATGAGAGTTTCTAACGACGAAGAGGCTATAAAGTTGATGAACGACTCGCAATTTGGCCTGACGGCTAGTATCTGGACCAAAGACATTGGGACCGGAGAAAAGTTAGTAGAGCGAGTTGAAGCGGGAACAGTGTTTGTTAATCGCTGTGATTATCCCAGTCCGGTACGTCTTAGACCCCTTTTCCCTATCATTGCTTTGTGGGGGCGTTTTGGGACTTTACTCTCTTCGTATTGCTGCAAGTCATATTTTATGGCTGTGATAATGCCTCGTTTCCTTAAGAATTTACCTTTCTCAATTGATGCCCCGGAGACAAACTCTACTTTTGGGAGCAACGAAAAAACCGTTGGTTTTATTGTGCTGTGGAATCCCCCTTTCTCTCCCTAATAAGTTAATCTTCTTTGCTGGAGCCTCGTATGCGAACTCACTGCCTAAAAGTGGGAATGGTGTCTCTGACTGATCGGTGAAATTGTGTTGTGCATAGGATCTTGCATGGACCGGCTGGAAAGATTCGGGCAGAGGCGTGACTCTGAGCAAGTTTGGTTTCGAGGCATTTATAAGGCTGAAGAGCTTTCACCTGAAGGACTGCCCGGAATTAGATAAATAGATCCCAAATGGAAAAAGCGTTCACCCTGGGGTGGGCGGCTGGACCTTTAGGGTTCGACAGATTGTTGACGATCTTTTTTCTTTTCTTCCTGTTTCTGCGGTGTTATAGATGCGCTTACCTGCAGAAAAAAAGGGGTGTTCTGTTCTTACTTGTTTTTTCCCCATTTGAAATAAACTTTATGCGATGGAACACTCGATACGAACAAAATGCACTTGTGCCTCTCCTTTGGCAACAGTGTGCTGAAGTCTGATATCTATTCTGCCGGTACTGACACAAAGTTGGTCTCGTGACTATACACAATAAACCCGCTAGACGGGTTACGACTCGTTTGGGTGGCCGCTTTTCCTTTGCATTGAGCATCTGCGGAATCCGCATTTGCAGATTGAACCGATTCCAGCACTAAGCCGTGCTGGTGGACACAGCCACCCGACTGAAGTGCTCGTGAGACATACCTCACATTAGTCGTGATGCTCACTAAAAGAGACAACTCCTGAGGTTGAGGTCAGCTACCACTGTGTGTTGTCTTTTCCTTGCCATACAATGCTATGACCAGGGCCCTTTCTATCTTATTTCACTGGTTAATCGATCCTAAGGTGCCAAATACGCACTTAAAAACGGGATAAGATAGAAAGTGGAATTAAAAAAGATTAAGAAATGGGAAACCTCCGGTAGAGATGATATATATAGAGGGGTGGTCTTTGCATTAGCTATCAGATGTGAGCTTGTAGTATTTAGGGTTTCCTTTCCCAGAATGGCAATACTCCAATTCACGAAGCTTATAATGGTAATATTCTTGGCTGGAAGCCAAGAATATTGGCGTAGTAGAGCACCTCCCTTATTTCCCTGGCTCGAGCCCGAGTCTTGTTTGATACCGGCATGTATTGGCCAAGCTTAGGGGGCGACTGCATCAACAATACCCAAGGGTTGGAGATGGTCTAGAAGGAATGAGGCTGTTGGTAAGAGGCTAACAGGTGGGCCCCTTACTCGAGTAGCTTGAGAACAACTCCTAATGAATTTTGTTCAAAGGTTGTGGGAGTCAATACCCAATAGAGTACGGTAGGTACGGTTCTTGAAGTGAAGGGAAGTTATACCGAGTATTAGATATCAGTTACCCCTTGGTCCATCATGTGCTGCACCCAAGAGAGCTAGTTCAGAAAGCAAGGAGATCTGGAATGTATCCTTAACTAGAATTAAATTACTAGGGTTTCAAACTGACACCCATTCCACCGTTCTCTTGGGTGCGCAGACTAAGGGATGCTGGTATGGTATCTTTCTTGTTCTTATAATCATTGTTAACATTTGGCCTACGTTCAGATTGCCTCCCAGGTCACCCGAACAGATGCTGATTGGTGAGTTTTGTTTGAGGAAACGAGCGGTGGTCAGACCAGAGCCATAGTTCATCCAAGGAAACGACTTGAAGTTTCTTATTTGGGTTTAGCTGTTCGGGTAGGGGGGTGTTCGGGTGGCTTGGGAGGCTTTCTACTTTTTCTCATCCTCGCCCGTTGATTGTTGGTCATTGGGCGTTGGTCATCGAGAAGTAATGACAGAGCGAACCCCGCTACCCCACCTAGACCGATTGCGCATGGGCAATTAAACATGTTTCATTCACACCGCGAACACTTCTGCCGAGCGGCTTTACCTGCCATAATAGCATCTTACTCTATAACTTACGAATCAGTACTCTGCGGGGGCCAAGAACCCGTGGCAGTTTTCAATTTTTTACTTTATACTTCCCAGAATACCGGTATCTCGGCGTTCTATCATGCCTATCATGTTGGGGGGCCCTTGGAGAACAGAACTTAGCGGGAGAGTGAGCTCACGAGGGGACGGTTATGTGCCCTACCGGTAGTTGTTGGGTACTGGCAGTTGTCGGCGGCAGCCGTGCGGGGGGGGGGTGGGGGGCTTTCTTTTCTTCTTCTTCGAAATTGCTAGATCTATTGTCTCACAGGGTCTGTGGGATATATGGTGGCTGTTACTTTTGCGGGCTTCCTGCAGCTCCGCCAGAGGTCTGTCAAATCTCGTAGAAGAAGGTAGAAGAGAAGGGAAAAGAGGGAGAAAATCAAAAACAATAACAAAAAACAACAACAACCTGGCATCGAGAATCATGGATGGATAGATTGATGCGCTGGGGAGAGGGACAGGGGGCGGGAGATTTTCATAACAAAACCATGGGTCAGAATGGCTGATTGCGACACTTGCATTTCAGACATACTCAAGGGGGTGGGTCGAGTCACTTGCGCTATTGTAGGGAGGGATTGGGGTTAAACTTATCTTTGCTTAGGGCACTGTCCTGTATTACAGTGTCTGACTGGGGGTGCCTGGTCTGCAATAAGGCTTTCAATCTTGGGAGGGTGGGAAAGGAGTAAAGTCCTGTGCTGTACAGTATGGGACTGTGTGCTGCTCGTACCCGTATAATGTTGCACTCAGGTTTCTGTGCGGGGTGAGTTTTTTGGGTTTTCTTTCTCCCTTTCTAATGCCTAGAGAAGTTGAAAGGGGGGCACACCTCGGATCCGCTAGGGGCCGACAAGGAGAAAGGGAAAAAGAGGTGGCATTTAGATGTCGAGATGATGGAGGGAGGTGGGCTCGAGGGAAGGAAACCATCACTAGTCAACTTAATAGCTAAATGGTCGGTCCCAGTATCATTTGTCTAGCACACTATTTTGTGCATGAGTCATGGATAACTGCACATAAACCCATGAGCATGCGCATCCTTCGTGCTGCTCTATTCCTAGCACTGAGTTTGCTTCTTACTCTAGCGCTCGTGTATATTGTAGTGTACAGTACTTGGATAAGTTAGTATGTAAAGAGAGAAGGTAGAGGGGAGGAGGAGTATAGTTCTTGCTTGGTCGCAGCACAGCAAATCCACGCCAAACCGGTAAAAGAAATGAAAATTCAGGTTTATTATGCCAACCCCCCTTGGACTACCAAACCATACCTTCAAGCAGCTAAAGGTCTAGGGATCTATGCATCATTGATTATACTAGTGATAGACGTAGGAATCTCCTGCGACAGAATGGCTTGGGCCCAAGGGCTTGGAAATCCAGTTTAAGAGCCAGGGATTTGTATAACAGCCGAGATAGAGGGGCATAGTAGAGCACAGCCTTCATTTCAGAAAATTTCCTATTTCAGAAGTCTGCACATGTTTTGGAGCAGCAGCTGTTTTTCTCGAATCTTGATAGCTTATTGAAATAGCCGGATGTCTCACTGAGTGAAGAACAGCTGTATCACAAGTGAACAGTGTCTGGTTTTTTTTATGAAGCTATGAGAAACCTCATGTTGGTGTAAAATGTACGACCAACGATCAGATATCTCACCGAACTAGATTCACTTCGTCGGATACACAGTGGGGAAGTGTCTTAGATTTCATAGTCCCGCTGGGTGGCCGGGTGGCCGGCGGGCTGCGTACTGCAACGTACTGCAACGTACCGCATACTCTTTTATTTTTCCTTTAGTTTTTTCTTTTGTTTTCGTCCCGCCCTAGGGGTGTAACTACTCGTAGTGCCGGAAGTGATAGGCGGGAAGTGTGCGGCTCCCTGGCCACAGAGTGGCTTGCGTGCAAATATCTGACCTATCATGGTTCTAAATTTTAAAGCAGTCTACCGTGTTTACTTGCAAGCTGAGTACGGCATCTCCGTGCGGGGTTCTAGTCTCCGTTTTGGGGAAATGGCTCCCTGGAGGCCCTGGTACTGAACACAAGGGGAATAGGAAGACCGCCTTAACTGCTGTCAGGAAGCCACAAGCTCTTGCTAACCTACGGCGGTTAGCTGCATTCTACCAATCCAGAAAATTGAACCCGGAGGCTACATTCTTCCCATCCACGGCTTCTGACACCAAATCTGCTTGATGATAACAGTGCCAAGGCTCCTTCTGAGGCTTGGAACTACCCGCATGTACATAATCTCACCAAGAACCCTGGTGCGGTTACGTGCTCGATGTTCAAGACTTATCTGTTTTCGAATTCGGGCCCATTGGTGGTGGGTGCCTTGCATGTGAGTGAGAGAGCGAGTGAGTCCCTGAGATCCTTGGGGCCCAATCGGACACAGTCAGAAGGCCACACTCTGCCGTGCGAAGTAAGACCGAATTGAAGAAAGTAAAGCAATCATTAGCCGGTAAATCTCTGGCGGAGACTTCGATGTTTTTTTGATAATATTATCATACCTCATGGTACGTAACAAATAAAAAAATTAAAAAACCCCCCAAGAGCTTAGTCAAAGAAGATAGTGGTAGAGAAAGACTGAAAGCCTAAAACGGCAATTGCCGCCGAGAACGCCCTCCTTAGGGACCGATCTTGTATAGATGCATCTCCACTAACACCATTTAATGGATAACTAATGGTGAGTGCAGTGCGAAGGTTTTAGATGTAGCAAACAATCCTCAACTACTTCCCGCTCTCACCCTTCTCCTGCTTGCGCTTCCAATCAAAAGTCTAAGATTCGTGTCGTGACAAAAAGCAAGTTCAGGCCCTTTATCCAAGAGCGTCGCACTGGAACCATGGCCGGGGGCCGACAAAGAGGTAGGTAAACGGGCAGGCGGGCATACCGGTGCCTGCCTCTTCATCATTTCATCCTCCTAGATTGGAGAGAGAGACAGAACGTCTTTACATTCCAGCGACATATGCAAGGGGTAGGACGGCTTTGTGCGTTATGAGGTCCCTCTTACCCTACCTACCAACTCACCTACCTATTTCCCTACGCTGTCCTCCCCGACATATGGTCCGGGTCCTACCGGGTCGACTTGCGGTCCTCGTGCTGTGGTTAGGAGAAGATAGTTGATATAAGAGCAGCTTGGTAGAACCCACCTTTCTTCCCCCTCCGCCCCGAGAGATAGAGAAGAGCGGAATAATCGATACATACGCATATTCATACATTCATACACACATACTCACATACAGGCTCACGCACTTGCATACATAAGTTCGCTCGCTCATCCATATACGCTCATTCTCAACCTTCGGAACTACACTGTTGCGGCTTGCATAGCACAACACAATACAAAACTGTACCAAACAACCTTCGGAGAAATAAAAGAGTTCCAAATTTCGCCTCCTCCTATTCACCCATCATTCCACTCCCATCCGGATCAAGATCCCTAACTGCCATCATGGGCTGCATGCAATCAAAGGGCTCCTCCAGCCGGTCTGAGAGGAAGCCCACTCCAGTAATTGTAAATAAACAAAAACCATTTCCCCCTCTCCTGGAAAAAAAAAATCAAAGCTAACAACCACCGATCAGAGTTGGCCAACAGAATGCTACCGAAACCCCGGCGTCCTCCCCTCGACGCTAGCAATAGGTTATCCATACCCATACCCAGACGGGTATCCAAACACAGCTCCGCCCTTCCCGATCCCAGACACAACGGCCTGTAGTTATCGAAAGCTAGACGCAGATTGCTGTGATGCTCTGCACGGGCTAAGTTCGAGAGATTCAGCGAGACGAGGGGGGCAAAATCCCGGTCTTGTATTGAAGGTTTCTAAGGACAAGAATTGAGTTTAGCTGAGGAGGGCGGGTTTACCGATATTTGTTTCTTTGCTATACCTTGGATAGGTATGGCATGACTTGGTCTCTATGGTTACTCTTGGGCTAGAAGTTGCTCCATTTATGGGTGTTATTGTTATTATCATTATCGCTATTCTTATTATCATTTTTTGGTACGGGGGGCTTTGGGGTTTGCGCGCTCTTTTTTAAAAAATTCGAGGAATTTCTTGGGATGGGGGGTTATCAACTATTTGGGTTACTGTGTTTTTATTCTTAGTGTTATTATTTTTCTCCTCGGGAGATTATATCCCGAAGCCCAGCCAGAGACAAACTTCCTCTCATTACCGGCACCATGGCCAACTCGTTTGTCTCGTTTGTTTCTAAAGTGCCGGTGCCTATTGCAGGGTAGAAGGTTGTTCACAGCAAGTGAGCCGGACTTCACACTTTTCTCTGGAGGCAAGAAGTAGGGAGATAAAGAAGACTTCTCGGTATAATTAACCACGATATCGAGAAGCTCACTTAGAAAGCGCTGAGGCAATACTGCACTATACATCCTTGATCATTGCAACGCCCCTCAATCTAGTTGTTCATGTGTAATCACTCGGTATGCAAATTTGTAATTATCCATCCAGCTGACCGACACGGTGACCCTCCGAGCGGGAATTACCGCTCCGTATGGCATGACAGCTGCGCTCAGCTCTGCTGCCCAGAATGATCTATGACCCATAGTTTGTAATACTAAAATCAATAGTGCCCGGGATATCCCTAGGGGCCAATTTCTCCCCTTACTCTACGGCGATTGTGTCGGCCAGGCTAGCAGTAGCCACCTTGCCCACGGTGCTGTAGTGGGCGCGCTCTCGTGCTAGCTAGCTATCTGTATGGTGGGCCCCGAGCAGAGGAACGCGTTCAGTCGCTACGAAATATGCGTATTGTTATCTTGCTCTTATATTGGACATCGGATAGCATTAACAATCACCAGATCCTATTTGTTTAAGATACAATAAGACCCCTCGGAATCCTCTAATCAGATTGTCAGGGTAGATCACGGCGCTAGGGCACGATAAATTGAGTTTGACAGGTTGACGAAATTGCGGATACCAGCTAATGAGATCTGGCGCCTCCGGGGCTCGGGATATAAGGTGCTAGGAAATAACTGATTCCTCTTTGGAGCCTTTGTCTCCGAATCCGGAAATTAGAGGCCTGCCAGAAATAGTGAAATCTAGGAGCTCCTACGGCTTGTGTCTGCGTTGGATGTCCTAAGAATGATAGTACCTAAAGTTCCTTGTCAGAATTTCTGCATGCCTGGGGTGGTGCGGCCACTGCTCGTATTGTCGAACTTTTTCAAAAAAAAAAGGTGCTCCTGTCGTATACCATCCGTGTCCAAACAAAAGGGCAAAATTTTGGTAGTATTAGGTAGCAGTCTTTTTTCTTTTCTCTTTTTTCCTTTTGAAAAAGCGCTTTGGCACCATAAGTACAGTATTATACCTACGTACTCACTTCCTCCTCCTCCTTCCGATGCAGGAGGCAGCCTTCGGATAATATTGTCTAAATTCTGGGTAAACATGGCCCGCAGCTATTGCTTGTGTGACAGTTGCCGCCCCTAGAAAAGGGTATTTGCGATAGGGTTAGGCCTTAAGAGAATAATGACCATGATACCTTGTGAAGCATAATAATATTATAGCCTTGCCTGGAGCTTGCCCAGAATTTATGGTATATCCTACCAACCCCCACCTATCCACCCAGGCCCAGGTCCCCCCTCACCCTCACCCCCCCCCACTCTCCTACCCTCCCACCTGTATAGTGCCGCAGATACACACATCGCGGCCACGGACAAAGTAACAAATGTAATAGCTCCGGAGGCATGGCCGCCCGCCCGTACCTAGGTGGGTGCGTGCATACTCGAGTACCTGCATGCATGCTGACGGACGGTATGCTGGGCGGATCTCCTGAAATCTCAAAATCTCCGTTTTTCAATTTGTGGGGAAAAGCTTTTTTTCTTTTCCCTACTGTTATTTTTTTCTTTCTTCCATTCTCTCTCTCCTTCATACGCCGTGTCTAGGCGTGGGGTTGAGGTAATTTCTTGGGGGTGATGGATCTTGAGAGGTGTGGGGGGTGAATTTATCTGTGATGGGAGGGGAGTTAAGGCATCGGATAGACTCCGGAAGGGTTGGTGGGCGGAATCGGATAGCTGTCATAAGTGGTTGGTGGGTGCTATCTTGCATGGTTAAGGGTCGTCGTGGGGGGGTTCCTTTTGTTCTCGAAGGGGTTGGAGCACTACGGAGGTACAGCGTGTAAGTTTTGTAGGTTACACAGGGTGTGAGGGTGGCAGTTCTCGTTTGTGGAACCTACAAAACTTACACGCTGTACCTCCGTATACGGAGGAAAATCTTGGACATGGGTGGTTTGGAACGCTACCGTAGAAACTCAAGAGAAGGGACGAAGGACGCGGCAAAATAAAATAAAAAGAGCTGCTCAGCCCTGCTAAAAGGCAAAAAAACAAAAACAAACCCCCAGACCTTACCGGAGGAAGCAGCTCCAACGACATAGCAAACAGTTCTATTATTTGAGTTCTTGTGGGCATATCCTGGATTAGTTTTAAGGAGACCTTGTAGAACATGTCCTATGTCAGGACAGCGATCATGCTAAATGAGTTTTCCAGGGGGTATGATTAAGATGTCAAAGCCTCTAGCTCTACCGGGGTTCTCCATGACAATAACGGCAAGATTGGGTTTCGTTCTGCGACGCAATTTCTCCGGGAGCGGTCGGACCATGGTCATCTATCCCTGAGTACCTGTTTCACCAGTCAAGCCCATAGCCGAGTGCAAGTTTGCTGTACTGGCACAGGCCACCGCTGTTACCTACCGCAATACCCGATATATATGTTTCATATTAGAGGAGAGGCATATCATACCTGTGGTTGAGATCAGACGACGAGGGTTAAAACTGGGCCGGCATGAGCTGTCAAAGTTCAGCATCCTAGTGACATATATACTATACCCCCACTCTTGTGTCGGGATTGTTCGCTATGGGCTATAGCCTCTTTCCCCACCTGCAGGATGCTACCATAGGTTTTTCCTTCCGGCTTTCAAGCCCTCTCTTTGGGGGCCTCCAAATCCTTCAATAGTGTTCAGTGCTGGCGGAGGAGATCTCCGCTGTAACTATAGGAGCGGCGGCGGGGAGAAATGCGAGCTTATAAGTAGTCTAATGCGAAGGAAGAACGGTATTGACCAAGGCTTCGATTTAGGAACTAGCCGGGGCGTCACGCTAAGGCGATGGGACCACTTCCACCTAAAGTGCAAAGGGAGGCTATGGTTTATTTCCGAGATGCTAAGACTTAAAGTGCGGGCGTTCAAAAGAAGGGCGTGGGCTGAGTGCCCGTTATTTAATACCAATCGAGGAGGCATAGCAAAAGGAATTAGCAATATTCGGCTTGGCCGCTAGGAACGGGGAAATCAAATAATGTGTTGTTATTAAATTCTAGAACCTAGGATGGGGCGTATAAAGTCAAGGAGCACGGGTGGACTAAAGTTGGAAATGTGATTCACACTTCTATCCCACCCACCGGTCAAGTATTTGCACAGATTCAGACTGCTCCCCCCTCCCCCTTAAGCCATTGGTGCCGTTACTGGTTCAAATATCTTATACAGCCAGCCCATGAGTGGGTGATGGTCCTTGCCTGGTCCTAGGTAAAAGCCTTGTTCGGCACTCCACCGTATTAGTACGCTTTAAAGTGTAAACTAGAGTTCCCCGCGATCCCGTGAAGGTCGTTCCCATGACCTGCGGAAATATTTGAAAGAGGAACCTAGTCCCGGGGTCGAAAGCGTTTTCTCCTAGCACACCACCGTCCCAAGCCCCGAGCTGAGTTTACATTCTGTATGCCAAATAGACGTTAATCAATCAAAATCCCCCAACCCGCCCGGGAAGCTGGTGGTATGCACTAGGCATCTCTCAGCCCTGGGCTGAATATCTAATATTTATCGGGTTGGGTCGCATCAACTTACTGGGCTTGCATTTGGCCTACAGAAATATCACTCGTGGTGTGTGCTGCCGCGGGAATTGGGCAATTGGAATTCACGCTAGGGCGTTGGAGTCGCCTCTCCTGGTAAGGTCTGCTGTATTTTTCTTTCCATTTGTCTTAGTGGAGGGCTAGAAGCCAGTTTTTTTCCCCGAGCGATTCTCCCTTTTACCAAGGAGGGGAATCCTGAACGTCATGCAGGAGGTTCAACCGTTCTAGGTCTTACCTAACTCCTAGTAAGATTCCTCTCCTCAAATCTTATTGGACCATCTTTACTGCGCGCACTAGTACGGGTGTTTGCCACTTAAGCCCCTAGGGCTACTAATTAGCTACAATCCCTTTCTACTGGTATCTTACAAGTATTATAACTATATCGGTGCTTGTGCTGTACTCAACTACGAGTGGACCACTGGGTTCTCCGTCTTAAGCGCCAATATCACTCTCAGTTCCCCTTCAACAACCGGCCATGGCAATACTATTATCTCCCTTCCCCCCAAGTTCCCAGCTCTGTACCAACACCGCCGGTAGAGACCCTTGATTGTGATTGTGCTTCAACCACGGTACCGTCAGGCATGCAAATAGTCATGCGGTAGATTACGACCGGAGGACGTTATCTATACACTGGAGACATGGAGGGCTCCGCGTGATGTATTTATGCCTCTTGCTTTCTTGTGCCTCTTACGAAGAACAACACCCCCCTCCCCACCTTACACGAGAGACCTCCCACAGTACGATACGTACAGTGTCACACACCACAATACCGGTGTTAGCACCAATCCACTCGACGAGACTGGCTGCCCCCCCGATGACCAATACTGCGGTATGCCAACGGTAACTTAGTCTAGAACAGAGGCTTTCTCTAAGTATCACAGATAACCGGCTCACCACCCATCCACTTATCAAAACCCTCACTTTATACTACGGAAGACAGCGGAATTCCACCCCCAACCAACACTCGCCAAGTAAAAAGTAAATAAAAAATGGTTCATTCTAAATCTCATCTTCCCAGCCTGCCTGGCGCACGATTGATTCCCCTTTCTTACAATCTGTTGGGCGAACGGCAAAAACCCTGCAGGAGCGGCCATCGATCTGAACATGCCTAAAATAGACACGACACCCCTGGGGAGATACCATCACTCTCGCCTCCCCTGTTCAACCGAACCATGACACCTACCGTACTGTAGTCTACCGTACTGCTACCATGTGCTTCTACATGTGAGAGAAAGGGGGGTGAAGGGGGGGTGAACCTGAGCATCGGAATGTAGCGATCGTACTTGTACCGGTATGCCATGTTATGGCAAAAGCATAGTAGTAAGCCAAGGGAAGGGCGTGAGACACTCGACATCCAGCCCAGTTAGCCACTACCGTAACTCACACCCCCCCCCCTCTACTACGATAGGCGGTCGGTAGGTAAATAAAACCACCTTCCAACCCCACAACTTGTAAGAAAGTTATTTTATATCATTATTTTCATTTATTTCGTTCCTGTTACATGGCGCCATCCGCGATCTCCACTAGCACTAGCGGTACCAAAAATACCAACGCCGCAAAGCCCACAACGCCAATCCCACCCCTGGAGGAGGCGGGCCTCCTGAGCAAACTCGAGGCACCCCTCGCCGACGTCCCCGGCATCGCGAGGGCTTTCGAAGTGATATACCACAACCTCGCCCTGACGGCTTCGGACCAGTTTCTGCCCACGCCCATTCGCGCGCTGCCCACTGGGGAGGAGAAGGGCAGGTTTCTGGTGCTGGACCTCGGGGGCACGAATTTGAGGGTTGCGGTGGTCTGGCTGTATGGCGGGGATGGTTTGAGGGTTTGCGCGCAGGGGAGTTGGGGCATTCCCGAGCATTTGAAGAGTGGGGCTGCCGAGGTGCTGTTCCGCTGGGTCGTGGATAGGATTGGGGATGTGGTTGGGGAGTATTTGGGCGATGTGGGGAGCGAGGAGAGAGAGAGGATTTTGTCCGAGGGGATGGAGTTGGGGGTTACTTTTAGTTTCCCGATGGAGTACGTTTTGCTTTTCCTGTTTTCTGTTTTATTTTGAAGGCTTTTTTTTCTAACGGGGGTTGAGGGGGAAACTTAGGCAAACCACCCATGATTCGGCACTTTTGATGCCGATGGGCAAAGGGTTCACTTTCACGACTACGAATGACCTCTCGAGTCTTTTAAGAACGGCCTATGATGACCTCCTCTCGACCACCACCCCCGCATATCCCCTCCCGAGGCTACACATCGTATCCATAACCAACGATTCAATCTCGGCCCTCCTGTCAGCAGCCTACCTCCACCACTCCACGGAAAACACCCGCACAGTAGCTGGCGTCATAGCGGGCACAGGCACAAACGCAACCTGCCTCTGCCCTGTCTCCAAACTCCCAGCGTCGAAGCAGCCAACGTCAGGCCCAAGCACGGGCGCCATCTTGCTGAACACGGAATGGAGCATCCGCGGCACCGCGCCCCCGCTGAAACCGTACACCACGACCTGGGACGTGCAACTCGACCTCGAGAACGAGAAACCGGGCTTCCAGCCCTTCGAGGAAATGGTCGGGGGTAGATATCTCGGCGAACTGGTACGCCTCGTATGTCTAGACTTCTTCTCCTCCAACGTGCCCAAATCGCAGCTCCCAGAGAAGATGAAACTCCGCTATGGCCTCGACACAAAACTCTGCAGCGATGTGGAAGCTTCAGAAAACGACGACGAAGCACTCTCTCTGCTACAGGATTACTTTGACCCAGACACTTGCTCATCTACCACTTCCTCCTCTTCCGCCACCACCACCGCCGCCGCCGAGGAGCCAGGAGAGTGGAAGTGGGACTTACCGTCCGCTGCTAGCTTCCGCCGCATATCAACCGCCGTATCAACCCGCGCTGCGGCACTCGTCGCCGCGGCCATCATCGGCGTACTTGGCATCAACGACGAGCTAAAGCACCACGCTGAGAAGCAAGCGCTCGTCTGCTACACCGGGACCGTACTGGAAAAGTACCCGACGTTCAGGGAGCGCTGCGAGGGGTTCATGATGGAGGTTGTCGAGCGCTGGGTTGCCGAGGGCAGGATCTCACCCGCGCCTAGCGGTAAGAGACGGGTTGTGAGACTGGTCGAGGCGAAGGATGGGGGCATTGTTGGCGCAGCAGTGCTGGCGGGGATGGTTAAAGAGGGGAGAACTTGATTGTTTTCTTCCTCCCCCATGTATCATACAGCTCTCTTTTCCTCCTGTGTCTGGATCGGTGCCGGTGTATGCGGGCGGTGCTTTGGTACGGTATGGCGTAAGAGTAACTCAACCCCGTAAAGCTATGCGCCAAGGTAATTCTGTTTTTTCGAGGCGCTCATTTTTTACACTACGTGGGTTGGGATCGATCAGTTTATGTTATGTTCTGATACCCGTATATGACGTTTCGAAGGGTTCTTTTCTTTTCTTTTCCTTCATCAAGTTTTCTTTCTACTACAGTCTATGGGATCTGTGTGTGCATGTTTGTTTGCTTGCTTGCCAGAGCGGGAATGCTCAATGAATTATGACTTTCAATATTATACCTCCCTCTCTCTTTTATTCCGTTTACTGCAGGACGCTAGCTTGCCCGCTCTTCCGACCATCACGTTTTAATGAGTGGGCGTCCCAGATTCCGCAGCGCAAGTACTTGCCACCGCTAAGACGAGCCTCTAGATTTTCCGAAGGTTAAGATTGAGCGCAGAGTACCGGGCATTAGGTTCAATCACATCGGCTGTTAAAATTCCTACCAGCCAAATCCATGGTAAAGGCCAAGGCCCATGTGCACTGGGCTCTAAGGGCGCGCCCCAAAGGACACTGGAATAGAATTGGGCTCAAAAGTTTAGGTGAGAGAACGATCGGAAGGGTCGGACACATCCTTTGAGGTCTAGTTACACAGAGGCTCTATTTATAGTTTAAACATGCAAGTGGTCAAAGTGCCACTTGATGGAAACAATGATATTGACTCCCGGACAAAAGCTAATAGGAACACAATAATAGCCTGGTGAATAAACGCCTCCCACTGAATGAGTAATCCCCATAACACCCTGTACAATCGGGGAAAGGAGAAAAAAGAAAAAAAGAAATAACACATAACACCGTTTTTCCGACTCGCCGTAATGCTCCAAACATAAGAGAGAAAGGATTCGGAATAGAGGGGGTATTGCTCTATTCAGAACTTGAGAGAAGAAAGGTGATTGGTATATCGCCTTCAACCGCCCGACTCCCGCATCCAAGATCCAGGGCCTCGAGGCCGCGATTGCCACCGCTCCACTCATGATGGAGGGATTGGCGTTCTGGATCCTGCTGTGGGAAGTCGAACCCCGAGAGCATGCGATGGATGCTGGCTTTTGATTGTTGGGAGCTCGCATGAGCTGCCAACGCGTTTTCAAAACGTTGGCCAAGATTATATTTTTCCACTAGGTCTCGCTTGTCCACGGAATTCATGATCGGGGTGCAGGGCATCGTCGGCGGAGTACTCGGGGTCGAATTGTCGGACATGGTGAATGAAGAATTGGATGATGTAGAGTTGGATCTTGAGGCGCTTGCCTTGAGCTTCACGGGGCAGCATTCGAACCGAGGAAGAGTGCAAAGGAAGTCCCCGGCGACGACTGCGGCGCCATTCTCTACGCCCTCTAGGTTCTCTCCCCCCTGCTCCTCTTCCTCTTCCTCTTCCTCATCACTATCCTCATCCTCATCCTCATCCTCATCCTCATCCTCATCGTCGTCGTCGTCGTCGCTATCCTCCTCCTCCGATTCTTCGTCAGGGTCGTCGGACTCTTCATCCGAACCATACTCCGAATCCTCAAAGTAAACCCCGTCCTCCCCTCCGTCACCCTCGACCTCCCACCATTCTAGGCCATCCTCCGCCTCAACTGGTGTTTCCACCTTAGTACTGCCCACCTGCTCTTTGCAGGATTCGAAATATTGACGACAGCAGTCCAATTTACACCAGGAGTAAATTTCTTTACCGTCGGGGCTCTTGCTTTGCCCAAAAGCGGAGCCGCTAGGTTTCACCGCATTATCAACCCGGTTTGAAGGGGTAAATTTCCCCTTCCAACCACGCCAAAGATACCCGTCACCAGTCTTGATCATATTAAAGAATTCTTGGTTGACATCAAACATATGACCAGCGGCGAGGGATTCGACGGGTTGAACAATTATCTCCGGGAGGTGGGCTCTATCTTTCTCGAATTTCGAATGGATGGCGGCGGACGGGTTCAGGAAAAAAGTTGGGGTCTATGTAAATATTAGTATATGCGCCGACGATAGGAAGTATCCTACGGCAAAGCGAGCCCAGTGTATAGTGAGAATGCCCATGCGAACAAAGGTCTACAAAAGTTGCATGGGCATTCTCGCACCAATGTGCTCTCACTTTCCCTTAGCTGCTATGGTCTTACCTTGAAGGTTCCTAAACCACAATGGGTTATCGAGTGTTGCTTTAAAAGCAACATCTTTTCATATTCTATGATATGAATTTGGGGATGTTGGGTCTAGTTGCATTAGCGTATGAGGAATCGACGGTACGGGAGATGGAACCTACTATGACGGGACCCAGTGAATTGCATGTTGGAGCAGTGGGCGCACCCATCCACTCTTCAGAAATTGTGCCAGGCGCAACTGCGGAAAAAATGGTTTCTTTGAAACCATCCATTAGGACAAAAAAATATTTTCCCACGGAGGGGGATGGCCCAAGGCGGACGAGGGAACGAAGAAAGGTTTCCATCTTGGGAGAAAAAAGTTGAAGCTTGGAGACACAGGTTGAGAGAGGAAGGTCGTGTCGGGATTTTTTGCAGGAGAAAAAATTGCAAGCGCTTCGAGCCTGTTGTGGTTGGTGGGTGGAAGGAGGGAGGAAAGAAGGAGAGGCGGGGAAAGGTGAAGAGGAAAGGCTATTTAGGTTGTTTGGTAGGGAGGAGTAAGATGGAGATGTAGGGTAGGGCTCTTTTCTGTGCACGCCGAGTTTTTTGTTTGGCGTCGTGATATTGTATTTCGGTGAAATAGAATGCTCCGCTCGTCTCAGTGAGAAGGGGTCACAGGGCAAGAGTGGATCCTAGCACAGAGTGGGCTGGTTTTCGCACAGCACCGCACCCAAGAGAGTGACAACTCCCTTCTTTCAGCAACGATAGACGTGTACCAGACGGTCGTAATAAAATCGGGCTCTCCATGATGGAAAACGGATAAGGGCCACGATGTCTCGAGAACGAGCCATCAATCTACCGAACAAGGGATAGGGCAACCATGGCTAGAATATCGTGTGGAAAAATAGGGGAACTCTTGTTATCTGATCTGGGGGTGTATCGCTTTGTCGTACAGTCCATCGAAAATACGTTTTTTTAGTAGGGTTTGCGAGAAAGGGTTCGTGGAGTGGTAGTAGAGTAGATTCGATCGGGGGTTGATCGGTGGGCAGAAGGAAAGGAGGAGAGGAGAGAGGAGGAGAGGAAGAAATGGAAGTGTTAGGTCTTATTTGGCTTGGGGCGGCTGGGTCTGGGCTGGAGTGATTGGGGACAATGAATGTGAAACCGGTTTGTCAAGCGGGTATTTTATAGAACGTTCAGAGTATTTGTAGGACCCATCTGGGCTCAGTGATCCGGGGAGACCCGCTCAGGGCAGGCTGGGCCCAACATCATATGATATTACATTTATCCTCGCCGTAAGGGCTGGGCCAGAGTGAGTTCCTAAAGCAGGTGACAATGAGGCTTATCTAATAGACTTTGCCTTAAAAATAGGCATTTACATCTACAGTATCGTCTCCCCAACTTTCTCCATCGGCAACTTTCTACCCTTTTTTCCGCCACTTTTTTCATGCATTTTTTCCCTCTTTTCCTCTCGGATTTTTATATATTTCATTCTTCCTCCCGGCCCTTAGTCACCTGTCTTCCCCATCTCACCAACTCATGATACTTGTACCTTTCCCAAGAAAAAAGTTTCTTTCTTCGGAAAGTGGGGCAATTCCCGTCACGTCATTTGGACAACTGGATTTTACTGGATGATGAACTGGGTTGTCCCTGGATGCCTCATTCCCCCAACTGAAAAACTAGCAGTGCCCCTCATTCATCTGCAGCGAGAAGTTTGACTGGCTGGTGGTGATCGGTCATCTTTTTTCTTCAACTCCCATTGGTGGACGCACCTCACAGCTCCATAGGGCGGACCCAGCCCAACCGAACTCACTCGTTTACCGTGCCGTATGATACCTAGCGTTGTTGGCACTGTCGCCAGAGTTTGTGCCATGGCACAAACCTGTAAAAACAACTGCTATTGCATATGGGCAAAAAATGGACCAGAGCCTCAGGTTTTTGGTGGTATGCAATAGCAGTCGTTTTTACAAACGTCAGGCAATTGGGAGTATGTAGTGCCCGGGCAATACATGTACTGTGCACACAAAATGGCTTTTTAAGGAGAACAAAGAAACTATCTACAAGCCCAATTCATATTGAATATCCCCCATTTACCATCTTTCAAAGCTCTCGCTGTGCTGAAGAACATGAATATTTGCTTCCTCGATAACAGAAACCAGCCCACAACAATTGAATTGTACCAGGTAGTGCCATCAGCTAATCTCACCACACTCTGGCATTTTGTAGTGCCGTTCCGGGCACATTGGCATGGCACAAGGCAGTTCAAGTGCCAACAATGCTAATGATATCATGCTCGAGCGCCGTATCATACGAGTAGTCGCTTCAAGCAAGCCCTAGACAGCCTCAAGAAATTACAGCAAGCTATTCGTAGCTTTCGTAATCAACGGTACTGAGCCGAGTTAGCCCGATCTGACAAACCAAACATCCGATCCCCGCGTTTCCATACCCTATTGTACCCGCGCAGCACCTTCCCTTCCCCCTAGCAGAGCCTCAATCACATCCGTGTCTAAACAAATCAGCCAATTTGTATGGACGTCTCTCCACAACTTGCATGTTCTTCCCCCGCCTATCCCGCACCACCCGCACCACCCGCACTACTATCACCACATACCCCCGTGTGTTCTCCCTCCAAATGTCTCATTCTGCAATGTCCGCCCGCCTAGCTGGTAAGACTGTCCTGATCACTGGTGCATCCTCTGGGATCGGTCGTTCCACTGCAATCGAGTTTTCCAGGACTTCCCCTACAGTAAAATTGATTGTTACTGCGCGAAGGGAGGAAGCTTTGAAAGAGCTTGCTGCAACTATTGAGAAAGAGAGCATTGGAGCTACGAAGGTGCTGCCTACTCGTCTAGATGTCTCGGATCCAGCGGATGTGAGGGGATTTTTGGCTAGGCTTCCCGAGGATTGGAGAGAGGTGGACGTTTTGGTTAACAATGCGTATGCTTCCGTTCTGCCACTGTTGCCTTAGTGTGTGATGACACAAAGGTGGGTTTGCTGATGCTTTTGTTGGCTCATTCGCTATAGGGGTCTTGTCAAAGGTGTTGAAACGGTTGGGAACATCGCAGAAGAGGACATCGACGTCATGCTCTCCACAAATGTCACAGGCCTCGTCAACATGACCCAGCTCGTCATGCCAGGCTTCAAATCTCGCAATCGCGGGGACATAATAAACGTCGGTTCCATCGCTGGTAGAGAACCATACGCGGGTGGAAGCATCTATTGTGCAACCAAGGCTGCCGTTCGCAGCTTCACTGATTCTCTGAGAAGAGAATTGATCTCTACACGAATCAGAGTTATGGAGATTGACCCCGGACAAGTCGAAACCGAATTTTCAGTCGTAAGGTTTAGGGATGATAAGGCTAAAGCCGATAGTGTATATGCGTACGTCGTCGCTCCCCGTGGTCTCTAGTTTGTGTTTTAGAGCCCCCGACCTAATTTGTGTATGACCAGCGGATGCGAACCACTTACCCCGGGCGACATTGCTGAAATCATCGTCTTCACCGCGGGTAGAAGGGAGAATGTCGTGCTTACCGATATGATGGTTTACCCGAGCCATCAAGCAGGTACCGGAGCAATCTATAAAAAACCGTAAACAAGACGCTTGTGCAGTCCTTTTTCCCTTCATAATAAACCCGCTCAATAAGTTGCACGCACCGGCGAAGCACCTTCTAAGTCCTCTATTGTTATACCCTCGAGGGGCCTAGAAATCAATCGATAAATCGATAAATCAATCATTCTTTTGTTCCGCCTAAATGATGATTCTGAATCTCCTTCCTATTTCGGAATTTTACCCGTTTCGGAAGACCGCCCCATTGCCGTAATTTTGAGTGAATAGAAAAGGCGTGCTCAGGTACAAATAAGCACTGTAGAGTATTGACCACCAGATTATCAGTTATCATGGGTGATCTACCGTACAGTACTCGAACACTGTAGCATTCCTTTGGGAGATCGTCGAGCGTCGAGATTAGCCTATCTGTCTATCCAGGGTGGGATGCCGACAAAACAAACCCCGGGACTAGAGGCATTTAGCCTGACTGGGAATCATTTACTATGGGTATGCAAGTTTTTTGAGGCGAAAAAGATCGGTGTGCATAACTCCTTTTTGCGCCCAAAACTAGCAAATCAACTTGGCGCTTGAAAAACGACTCTTTCAACCGAGGAGCTGAATGCCAACTCTACTTTCCTCGTATCCCGAGCAATAGGCTGAAAAAACCGTACTTTTATTCCTCCTTCCTTTGCCTACATTCTACCGATTTTCTTTAAGGTTCGGGTGAACGCTGGGCAGATTATTCTAGGTTCAAAGCCTCCCATTCGCCTACCGATTCCCATGCTCCAGCACTAGTAGAAAACTGGAAAAGTTGGACCTCGCGCTAAGATGCCTTGAATTCCCCCTCGGATTAAGGCGGACAGAACAAAAAAATGGTCCTCAGCCCCCCTGTCCAGACAAAGAAAAGAAAGAAAGAAAAATACAGTGAGCCTTGCTAGGAGGGGCACCTCCAACGCCCTAGTGCGAGGTCCAGCTTATTGTAACTTATGATTTGCATAGTGCGTATCCATCTGTCTGCCCGGCGGACAGAAGGCGGTGAATGTCCGATACTGTACTCGAGTAGAGCGCATGATCCATTCGATACGAGAAGTAAGGAGCCCGAAACGCCGGGGGTTTTCCAACTCGGGGATACGGTTGCTTGATTTGTCATAGTCCAAACGGGTCATAGTATATCACTCGGTTTAGGAGTAATGGTCACCTGTGTGGAAAGGGGCAGTTATATTACACGATACGCGGCGAGGACGGGGGGGCGTTGGTGTTTTCGGTGAGTGCTTTTGTCCATGTATATATACAGATATCGGAGGGGCCCGGGATCAAGAAAGAAGGAGAAAACTCTTTAGTAAGCATATTAACGGTCTAGAAATGAGCGAGCGAGCGAAAACGAAGGGAGGGATTCAGTAAGCCCGGAAGGGCTCTCTTGGCACCATCGACCATAGACGCGCAAAATTGGTCGATGGGACAAATACTAACTTAGCACTTGAATAAGTCAAGGTCAAAAACTGAAATATATAAAAAAAGAAGAAAGTGAAAGTGACGCTAGAGCCGCCTACTAGGGCGGTAGCCGGACTGCCGTCGACGGCCGCCAGACTAGCCTCGTCTTTTGTCGCCGGGACGACACCGTCCGACTCGACGACTGGGACCGCTGCCGGGGAGTCTAGTGGGGTCACAGAATTGCCCAACTGGTGATGGAGATCTTCGCGATCTTGAACTAAGCAGTCGCCTAGAGCTCTGGATAGGTGGTGCCTGTTTAGTAGCGACCAAGTGCCGTGGGGGAGAGAGGGCGCTGTGGCATGGAATACGTGATGGATTTCTTGGGGGTCTAGGTGCGATGATGGACTATGTCGGATGGGATAATACCCCGGCGGGGTACGGTGGCGGGGCCTTTGCAACTTGTATTAGACATCTTTGTCAATTCTCTTGCCTCTAATCGTTTGAAAGAAAGAATTGATGAGACACGGATAATAGACGCTTTTTTCCATTTTTCTTGTGCTTGTTCATTCATGACACATCACTCGTTTATGCGGCGCTAAACTGGGCGCGTCAAGATACCACTTGGGAAGCTCGACTTCAAAGTCCGCCATAATGCCTTGAAGGGGATTGCCATAAGCCAGAAATATTATAGTACTCCTACGCTGTGTACTTGTCGGTGCGCGAGCCGGCCCGAGCACTGTCTTACTCAGCCTAACCTGCCCCTTTTCATCATTGGTATCCCTTCCGTGAACTTTTCCCTTTAACTACAGAGGGGTCTTGTTGCTACTGCATTTAGCACCCAAAGCGTGTAATTTCTCTCCTCCCGAGAGTCCATCTGCTCCTATAATACAATCTGCCGGCAATAACTAACCCGCTGTCCCTAACTAAACCCAGGAGAAAACCCCTTAATCTACCTTCTAGCATGATAATATTTTTTTCCCCCAGTAATATTACGTGAGGTCAATGCCTAGCTCGTGCAGTGGCTAATTTTTTGAGAGACGATTGGCCCCCTCCCTCGCACAATTGGTGGGAGCTAGGGGCCCGGGAGTCCAGTCCATCCTCGCGGCCAACTATTATTGAGAAATTCGTTATTGCGGGTCACGGTATGATAGGGGAAAATTTAATAACAATTCTTGTCCTATGTGGATTAGGGGATTGGTCGCCTTAACTTCCTTCAATAAGGCTGTAGAGCAAGGGGAATCCTGTTACGAGGTCGTATTATATCATATTATAATAGAATCCGACTCTAGATCGTATGATACACCTAGTCCCTGTTTGGTACCCCAGGATTTGGACTTAAAATCTGGATTATCTCCTAGATCTGGATTTTCAGTCTAATCGGGTTGGGTATTATGGCTGGATTTGTCTTAGGATTAGATCGGGATTTCTCTGAAAAACTTGTCTGAGTGCAAACTCCAAAAGGAATTAGCCATAACCTCTTTCTCTGTTTTTATGAGCCCAAGCAAATCATATATCTGCATCTTATCTTAATTTTTGTATCAGATACAAAAATTGTCACTAATTTTCTGGGGTCCAAATCTAAATCTTGTTGTGTTTGGTGTGCCCGGTTTGCAAAGTCAGGACTTTGGAGTTTCTGGGCTTTGTCTTTCAAATCCGGATTTTAAATATAAATCCTGGCCAGATCCTGGCGTAACGAGCGAACACTAGATGCGAGGTCTATGATCGGAAGGGTGTGGAAGAAGGAACGAGAGGCAAAAGCAAAAAAAAAGGGGAGAAATAGAAAGGATTGGATTCGGTTTAGGAAAGCAGCCGCAGGCTCTGCATGCTATATAGATTCTCTAGAGATGGCTGAATTGGTTTTAAGGGTAATCTTATACTGTTGAACTACCCGTTCACTATTGATCGCCCTGTAAACTAACTGTGTTTTCTTAAGAGGGCCAGTAGTGGATGGTCACTATTAGAATGGAGTGGCCAGCACTTACAAATTCACTTCTCAAGGATATATCGTTTCACATGCTCACAAACCAGCTTTTGGCCCTTATTGGCATAAGGATGGCCAAAGCCTTTCATACATGTTAGTGCCCTTGTGTCTAGCACTCGCGGCTGTCTATCTTAGTGGTACCCAATTGACTTTGAGAGACTTCTCTGAATATAGCAGAATACACATCATTACTGCTTACTGATATTCTTGTTGCTGGTGTTTCGCTGAGCAGAGGACCAGAGTGTGGACAGCAAACTATTATTAATTTATACTTTTAATTTTATTTCTTCCAATGCTAGAGCTGGTCTTTTAGGAAGCTGTACAATCTTATATGTTCCGGATTTCGTTGAAGAATAGCTATTCCTGAAATGGCTTTTGGGTTAGGGTATATGAGTGGTGAGCTAGCAAAATAGCATCAATTTTGATTACTAGACATTTTCCCTTTGATCGAGAGAAATGGAGGAACCAATAACTCGGCCACGGAGAGTTGGGACCGTGCGTGTAGCAATGAGCCAACTAGTGATGCTATGAGTAATTGATTTGAAGCCGCAGCCCGGGGGCCGAGTTAGACAATGGAATTGCAGAGCGAAAAGTGTTATTGCCGAGTGAATAGCCCTTAGCATTTTTAACAGTGTCACATGAGATCTTGCTTGTCGGGAATGTTGATTTCGACAATTTTTCGACAGCCATACTTGTAGTGTTTGGAAGTGATACATCCCCTTTACTAAGCTGAGAGTACACTGGGTATGATACTAGTGTCGGGGCAAGTTAATATTATGACAGAATGCGATATCATATTATATGATATCATATTATAGAAGTGAGGGTTTGTAACTACTAATCCTCTCACCCGTGGGGCAGGGGCAATAATGTAAAATTTTTCCATCATCCAAATACGAGGGATATCGGCGGGGATGTTTTTATCGTGTTCAAAGGTACGGTGGGGTGCTAAACTTTCCTCAAGGCACATTGCCAGCCGATAGAGGGCTTTTTGTGGGGCTTTTTGTAGGGCAGGGGTACATCGCGACTTGGTTCGTTGCAAGGGCTCACAGTCCCAGATACAATTGGGGTCATTTGGTGATAGGACAGAGGCCAGAATTGTATAGTAGCTTTTTTTCAAGCTATCATTACTCAACTATCATACTATAAGGGGAAACCATATAGAGAGGGTTCGGGAAGTAATTTGCTGTACTGGCACCTAGGCAAAAAAGTGTGAGGTTTTCTCTCTTATTATACTAGAGCGGTGAGGGGTGGGGTGTTGTTTCCCTCAAGGTGTGGTGCCTGCTTTTTTTTTTGCACGGGAAAGATATATTACCTTGCCTAGCCCATGTTCCTACAGGTCTGCACAAACTCCAGACAAAAGATTGAGATAAATATATATTATACTCTAGACATACTAACCTTTTTTTAAATTTTTTTCCAAAGCTAATTCCAAGATATCTATGGAAATATAATGGGTCGAAAACCGCTAATTTTGGGTGCTTTAGCCTCTGTCTAGTTACCAAAAGACCCTTGTTGATATTAGCAGACGAGTGACAAGCCATGAACATGGGAATTCTTCCCACTGAATGGATGGCAGTAAGCTGGTAGAAGTGGACAACTGAATTGCTACTTGTATTAGCAAACCATAAAAGAGGGTGGCGCTCCTGAGGCGCAATATTAGTGGGCAAACATGCACAACAACCCCTCTCCCCGCCGATTTCCCCCAAATACCGGTATCGGCGCCAGGGCTGTACCGCTTTCCCCCGCACTTGCAACAACAGCAGCCGGCAACGAATCCAAAAGGTTTCTTTCCTCCCAGCCAGCCACAAAGCTTGGCTCGGTGGAACAATCCACCCGTCGCGGCTCCGGTCCTCCCCGTATCGGGAGATGCACGAATCGCTTAAAAGAGGTGCTATTCAGGTCTCCTCCGGCGTCGCAAGAATTGGCAACCTTCCCAGTCCGCTTGATTGAGGGGTTGTTTGTAGTACCTATTTTCTGTGCGGGCACTCGTGGTGTCTGATTCTCGCCGCGCTGGGACAGGCCGTAGTCGGGATAGAATACGGCGCTTGGATCATCATTTATCACTCTTCCTTATTGGAAAGAAAGATTCAGATTATCGGTGTTGGGCTAAATTAATTGGCATGGATTATCGTCACCGGCTATCGTGGTCACCTTCGACCGCGCCTCCGGCTGCGCTTCCGGAGGGGATTCGGAGGGAATTTTTGTCGTCGCCGGGTGGGGCGTTGGAGGTGTTGACTTCTACTAGGTTGTGGGAGGAAGGCATTGAGGTGGTGGAGGGGCCGCCCTTGCTGTTCATTCATGGGGGTAGGTTTTTCTTTGATATTTTTCTCTTTATTCCCTCAGGCGCAGTTTGGAGTCAGTTGGCTAAGCCCGTCCTATCTTAGGCTTTGAAAGCGCTCTTGACTTTATCAATTACCTCCAATTCTTCTCTTCGCATGGATACTCCTGCTACGCTCTTTCTCTCCGGGGCCATGGAGCTTCTTACAAACTAGGATACTGGTCTATGTTCTGGACTTGTAAGTCTCTTGAACTTTCTACGTAGGGTGTCAACGCTAAGTTGCTCAGCAAAACATGCCCTCGCCCTTGACGTCACCATAGCAATTGGGCACATTCGGTCAAAACACTCCGAGCGCATTATAATCATGGGTCATTCCTCAGGCGCCGGCCTCACACAATACATTCTTGACAGGAACATGGAGGAGCTTGGTGGATTGGTGGCCTTGGCAGCGGTGCCAGGCTTTGGATCGTAATGGCCCATTCCCCCCCTCTTCTCCCGCCTAGCCACTGCTGTCTAAGATTGCTGTCTGCTTATATTGACGAACCTAATAGAATGGGCGTATACCTAAACTGGATAAGGCTCGACCCCTGGTTTCTTGTTCGCGCATACCTCAAGCACTTTGGTCATCCCCGCTCCCCACTATCATCGACAGCCCTTGTGCACAGAGCATTCTTTTCTCACGCCTTCCCGGTCCAGGAAGTTCGTGAGTTTGAGCGTACGATGCCGGAATACGAGAGTATGAGTTGGTCCTTCGGTATGATGACAAAGTTTGTGTCTGCGGGAGGGTGATTGGGAATATTCTGCCTACTTTGAAGCGTAGAAGGAGGGTGCTGGTCGTTGCCGGTGGTGAGGATAAAATCATGGACGGAGTGATCATGCAAAGATTGGTAGCTTGGTATAGGGCTGCTTGGGAGAGCATTCGGGTAAAAGGTGAGGATGAGGGACAGGAGAGTAGCGAGGAGGTTGTGAGGTTTGAGGTTGTAGAGGGGAGCGGACACCATGTTATGAAGGATAGCATGTGGAAGGTGGGAGCTGAGACAGTTCTTCAGTGGCTGGAGGGCCGTTAGAACCTAGGCGGTGGTGGTAGTTAGTGGGTGAGGTTAGGTAGGTAGATGTTTATGTTGGTTTGAAGTGTGCTGTGAGGACTCGGGCAACAAACGCTCAAGTCATTCTGGTCTTAAATTAACGTGATATATGCCCACTTGCTAAAACATCCTGTAAGAACTGGCCACTACCGTTAGCACCACCGCTACTACTCCTATTCCTTTGGTGGTTCCGGACTGCCGAGGTAATGCCGTTTTACAGATCTGAGTCGTAACAAATGGCGACCTATATCACGATCGTGAGAAAAAACAAACTTTAAACCCAATCTTACAACCTCAGGCTACTGCAATCCTTCTATCCTACCGCGCACCTGGGTTGACTAAACCTATGACATATACCTATACGGCACCCTAAACAGCTAAAGCCAATCCAACGAGTGACGCCGTGTGAACAAGCACACATGCCGTACACAACCCTCCCTGATTAATAACCACCCCTCTCCCACAAAAAAGCAAGAACCCTCAGAACCTTCTGCCAACACCTGGATATTGTCGATTTCAAAAAAGTAATTAGTGCTAGAATTTCTTAGAGGTTCTTTTATTTTATTTTATTTTCTTTCCGCCCCGAATGTGGTTTCCCACCAGCCACTCTCCTACTTTTCGCTATAAGCTTTACCTCTCCCAGTTAGAGAGCCAATACGAGTCCCTGCCGTGGCGTTGAGAGGGAAAATTCCTTGAGAAAGTCCAAGAACTGACAAACTGACCACCTTTTCGAAATTGTTGGTAGAATAACCCTGTGAGTCTAGAACTAAACAGGACCGATAACTCCCCTCACTGGACCATCCATGTGACCAATCTGTAGTCTCACCGTTACCGTGATTCCTCAGTAGACTGTCTTAGCGTATCTGTATATGGCATAGCAGCGCGGTGACCTAGAGAGCATCGGAAAGCTAAAGGAAGTACATTACAGTCATGAACTTCATTATCTCGCTCATAATCCTAAACTAACTATAAAGACGAAAGTATATATGAAACATGACAAAAGCACCCTGATCCTTCCATGGATCGGATCACCAGGCATATATCCCCACGCCTCCACTCACGCCCCATTCCCCGGCGCACTCCCGTCATAGAAAAGGTGGAACATGTCCGGAGAACTTTCTCCCTACTGCACTAGTACACCACAACTACAACAGGCTAGCTACCTCCGGCAACTCCATCACATCGCACTGCCCCAACCAAAAATCTATGGCATATTCGAGGTCCTGCAAACTCCCTTTCCCCCTCTCTTTTTATTTTATGTGCGGTGACCGGTGGTCATCCCTAGAATCTGAGTGGGAACCCTTCAAACCCTAACCCCAACCCGACTACGGCAACTTCTGCGTTGATTGGTCCTGACCGTTGGCCACGGCATAACGGGAATGGTGGCTAGTGGAGTCTGGGGGAGTCTGGCGGCTGTGGAAAATATGGAAGCATGATAAACTTGAAGATTAGAAATCGAACTTTGGGGCTTGAAATTTGGTGGGGAATTGTTCCCCCTCAAGCTCTAGGTGTGATATACTCGTTCTTCCGAACACTTGTCACGAGGGGGGTCGACTTTTTGCGGGTTCACCGGGAGAAACCTGACCACTGTATTGTGCTCATCACCCCTCGTTGCCCCTCACCCTTCCACTGACCATAGCCGTGGTCAGGACTAGTGAATATGCGAGGCCTGGTAGTCACCAAAATTGTGTCCAACCAGATAAACCCGACCTAACTACAACAAACATAGCAGACAGCCCCTGAGACAATAGAAAGTTATAAGGGTGGTTTTTTTTTCCCATCCTTGTTCTTGATGGTGGTGGTTACTGCCCGGGCTAGTCAGTACGCTAGAAAAATGCAGGTATGCCCCTGCAGTCTCTGTTCCGCCAGGGATTGTTTTTTTTTCTTTCTGATCGCCCCCCAGGTACGATATTTACTTTAGGCCCTAAGGTTAGTTAGCAAGTGAAGCTTCGACACGTGATTTGTATTATAGCTTAGGCGGAAGGGGAGGAGGAAGAGGGGTTCTCTCAACGTCATGGCGGAAAGCTTAATTTGCCTCCGCCTGATTTGATTTGCTTTGATAAGGGTAGGGGATTGAGCGAATCTAGGGTTTACCTTGTTTCAATACGGTAGTTCTCTTCGTCTGTCACTAGGGTACCGTTGTTTGGAAACGTGTGATATGGCATAGAAAAACCCGGGTGCGAAAAAAAAAAGGGTTCCTATGGTATCATAGTTTAGGTGCTGGAGTATGTCAGGGCCCTACAACCCCTCCCACAATCCCTAGCCCATTCCCGCCTCCTGACAGTACAATATCCACCTTTCGGCACAAGCGATACCTTAGCGAAGTTCACGGATAAGTGTTGATGCTGGTAAAAGATGGCTTTTGGTGTTTATATAGGCTTGGCGGTGGTGACATGGAGAGATCTCTTAGAATCCGTTATCAGATTATCATCTGCGGAAATGACTATGCTATCGTACATCAGCCCAAGATGTTCGAACACTTATTAATGAGATTAAACACGTCCAGAGGGAACATGCCACACCGTGTCGGAAAGCACTAACCTTTCCCTAGAGGCTTTTGCGTCTGAGCCCGGAGATTAGGGGCCTGCCGGAGATACCTAATTGCAAGAGGATTTTTTCTTTCTTCGCACTATCCACACTGAACACCGCACTCCGGAATGGAGTATAGTAAATCCCTAAATTGGAGGCCTGGAACAATAACAATAGGTCAGCTATTGTGTCTCGTAAACCATAATCGTCACGACATAAAAAAAGCGCCCTGCCAGTGCACGGTATCATACGGTAGATGCCTAACCACTCTCGACCTAGCCCGGGAGTGTGCCCCGGAGTATTGTCCGTCGAGCGGAGTACATGGCTGAGATAGCATGTACGAGTGTAAGCAGGTAACACACATGCAGGGTGTTCCTGCCCACAGAATTCCGGAATTAAGGCCCGCTCGCCTTATTTTATTTTTTTATAAAAAAAGTTTGGTTTGCTCTGGAGGGGGGAGGAGGGAGGGGGGGGGGAGGGGGGGGGAGGAGATTGATTATCTAAGGTTGTTTTATTTTATTCAGTTTTGGACAGAGTGCGCCTTTTTTTTTTCTTTCGTTTTTTTTCGGGATGCGCCTGTTTTCGGGAGTTCTACGGTAGTTTGAAAGGACCCTGCGATGGAAACATCCGGGTGCATAAATCCATACAAAATACTTATCTAGCTATGAAACTTGGCTAATGAGATAATCCAACCAGTGTATTCTCTCTCTCTTACTCTCTTTCACTTGCTCGGTTGGTTGGTTGGTTGGAGCGGCTGGGTCCGCACGCACGCTCCGTACACTATCCCTTATCCCCGCCCCCGCATTTACTTGCAAGTATAGTATCCAATATGGAGTACCCCAAGGTTTGAGTTCCGTAGGGAGAAAAATAAAATTGCAATTTGGGGCTGGATTTAGTGTGGACACTCTGCTGCTCACACGTAATTTGCAAGGCAGGTTTTTGATCCCCGTTTTCGGATACTGTATATCATAATAATATTATATGATATTATGATACTTGATGATTGCTCTTTGTAACCTATCTACTACTAGTACGACCTAACCGCAGCCCTGTACTACCATCTCGAAAAGCATCCCCGCCCCCTCCCTTCCATTTTGCGGTATTCTTACTATTAGTTCATATGCTCGCACTGGTGTTAATATTGAAGGGCGAAACCCCCCCCTACTTACTAACTAACTAAGAGGGGGAGAAAAAATCTGTTAAATATTGTGAAAGAAAATGAGAAGAAGAAAAAAACCGCTCAAAAGACAAGGCGGGTTAGGTTAACCCTAGAAACAATACTAGAAGGTCGGCTGATCGGAGGATGGGAACCGTGCAACCCTGAAGAAACATACCCCTCTTGGGTCGTATGAGGGTACAGTTCTCGCAGAGTGAGAGTACGTGATGGCAAAGGGTACTATAGCAGTCGGGAAGCGCGGTGAGGTACACAAATACCTCACCAAGTTACAGTTATAGATATAGTTACAGGTATCGTACCATGCAGCAGGAGAGTTTCACCCGATCATGAGCAGCGCTGCCTCCATCGCCTAGCCTTGCTCCTGTGGGGTGCTGTGATCCTCTACCGCACTGTACTGTTCTGTTTAGTGCGATATCGAGCTTGGTTGCCTCGGGGGGATCAAGCATCGCGGCGGTGCAGTAGAACGCCGTAAGTCAGCCAATCGATGCTACAAGATTCCCGAGATGGGCAGCTACTGGTGGACAATCGACAACAACACAACTCGCTCAGATCGGCCTTCGCCTCGCCTTCTCTCCCCACAAACCACTCAAGACTGTCAGGAGCCCCCTCGAGTCCCCCACGAGTGACACTCCATGACTCCAAATCCCAAAAAGCCACCTCCTCTTTACCGTATACCATACGATTGCATTCCTGAACTCGTGAAGAACAAATTTTATTGGGGAAGAAAAGAGAAAAAAAAGCGTTTATTACCCCCCCCTCCCCCGCGCCCAGCTAACCCCCCTCGGCATCCATATTTCCGACCAGCCCACCCAACCAAACCAAACCACCCCACGGGGGAAACACCTCATTCCCGTTCCCATCCTTGCTCCGGCGCTGTGCCCTTGCTCATCCTCGCATACATAACCGAGCCCTTCATTGTCTCCATCTTCACTCCGCATGAGTGGGAGTAAGGATCGAACTCAACCGCGCCCCACTCCACCACCCCGACCCCGCGATCCAACATGCACAGACAGGACAGGACAAGACAGGACTGGGGGGGGAGGGGGGGGGGGGGAATTAAAAGAGCCAAAAGAAGAGGATTAAACGGTTGCGGGGTGCTTTGCCTAAATTGTGTTTTCCTGAGGGAACAAGTCTGTGCTTGGCCGGCTGTGGGCCCACCCAGGTTTTCTCCCCTTTTCAGTCCTGTCCTCCCTCCAGTACTGGTGCGGTACGGCGCTACCTCACGCGACCGAATTGGCGTTGGCCAGCCGTATCGTAGCGATCTTAGGTTTTCGAGCCCAAGGGGGGGAGGGAGGCCAAAGGTGTTGGGAACCCTGAAATATGATAAGGCGAACTAATTGATTATCGCCTCTTGAATACAACCAACAACCGGGCCACGCGAGCAATTTTGGAGTAGAGGGTGGGAGGGCAGGAGGCTTGAGGGGAGAGGACATCGGTGTTTGTAACTTACATATTCGATGGCAATTTAAAGCCCCTACTATTCTATACCACCGTGGATCCGTAATCGGTCGCGAGTATAATTCTTTTCTTCTTCCATACTTGCCTCTATTCGGTGAAAGGGGATGGGTAAAGATAAATAAAAAATCCTGGAATTCCCCATTCTCCATCTTGCAACATGGATTCAACATTAACTTGGGTTAAGGTTACATGAGGGAGAACGTGCATTGGTGGAGAGTACAGTACAGTACTTTGTAGAGCGCCGGTAGATGGGAGGAAGAGACACAAGGGGATCCACCCATTGTGATGCGTAAGTTCGTGAATGATTTACTTTGCATTGGCAAGCGAAATCGAGATCAGATTTGATCCGACTCGATTAGAATAAGGCGATATCCGGATCGGGCTCTTTTTTTTTTGAGAATGTTATGATAGGTCGAGTTCATCACGATATGGGAGCGTACTATACTGTAAAATATGTAGTAGTGGAAATGCTTATAGCTTGTTATCTGCTAAATATGATTGGGTATCTCATTTTTTATGGTTCGGTTTTCCTTCCCTTCTTTCTTGACCTGCCCCACAGCAGCACGCTGCTGGATTAAGAAGTGAATAAACATCGGGTGGAATGAGGGAAGTATGATATGTAGAGTGGAAAAAAGAAGTGTCAACATAATGGAAAAAGAAACGGAGAAAATACAAGGCCCGCCAAACAAGGGAATAAAGACCTTTCCACTGAATCCACCTTCCTGGTTTCGTCAGAGATAATTGCGAAGGGCAAAACAAAAGTAAACGGGCAATAAGAGACAAGAAGGTTAAAAATAAACAAAGCCACCCATTTCAGCACCAGCTTGAACACGCAGTCTGCGACTGAGCAACGCCAATAACGATCCCAAAGGAAACCAAAGCAAGAACACCGAGAGAAATGATGTGAGGAAAAGGACTGAAAAAATTTAAAACGAAAAAATAGTGCTCTGAAAGATACCCAGATCTTCCTGGAAGTTATAACCTTCTGGACACAGCCAGGAAAAATTTCCCCATACTTGATATCACTTTTGTGTTTTTCCCCGTACGCCCCCATCGTTTTATACATCTCAGATTAAACATGATCCGTGATCTCATCTTGGTCAAATCATAAAGCCAGTCCAGAGCCGTCTCCACACCATCGATAAAGTTGTAACACCTCCCTCCTCTTGAGCTTCTGGTCTTCCATGTCGTCAGGCGCTCCACGGCCGCGGACCTGGCTCAAAGCGCTTCTCATAACTTTTCGGAAGTTCCTCTATTATTTTGGTTAGAAGGCCGTTTGCGATGACACCTGGATATTTGGAAGTATGTACCTGATATTCAGTGTTGAGCGTGACAACGCATACTTCGTGTGCTCGAACAATCGTCTCACATGCAGTAACTACAGCGCTGGATGCCTCTCCCTGCAGCTTGTCTGCAATGAGGAGCAGTAGAAAACTACCTTGCAGGAGATAGATCCCGAAGAAGTAAGGCATGAAGCTCAAATCAGGATCGTACTTGAGGACGTTGGAGATGGCCTCTGCTGCTGAAACTGCGTGGGTTGTAGAACTTATGAAAGATTGAGACGAGATCCAGAGGTCATCATCATCTAGCATGCTAATTGGGTCCCATTTTCCGGAAAGGAGAATATGCAGGACGTGCATGACATGTGTTCCGTAAGAAACCACAATCTTGGTTTGGATGTCCGACTCAGTCAGCTTTACGTCGCCCTCTTGACTATCCCCTAACTCAGGTCGAAGGTGGGCTGCCTCGTACTGCTGCAAACTCCTAGCGTATGTGTCGAGCTGCTGCGTGATGTGTTGCACAAGCTCTTCGTATCCTTCTCCAAGCACAGTAGCCCCCTCAGTCCCAGCTTGCCTCACCGTACCGAATTTGGGACGATTCCTCGCATGGTGCAAATCCACCACTTCCCCCAGAATCGTCATAAGCGGTAAAAAAAACTCGAATAATCCTGTACCAGTTATCTCAAAAACTGGCCCCGTCTGCCGGTGGAGCTGGGATGAGTGGCCAGCGTTGGTCGGGGAAACGGGGTGCTGAGCATAGAGATTGTGGGGCTCATGAGCCCCAAAAAAATCACCATTTTGCCAGGATGCATCATCGATGGGGAGATAAAGACTTTCACAATCAACGTCGAGCAGGGCAAGAGGCCTATTGTAGCAAAGGGCCAGGTGCCTATCAACAATATAGAGTAGCCACCATGTTCTTCTCCTCTCTTCCCGCTCCTCCTCTCCCATTTCCAGTCGCCCTACCGCGTCTCCTGCAGTTGTAGGGTGGGAATGCACGCTGCCTGGGCCAGTATCTCTCGGTGAGTGATGCCCATCTAAGCCATCTTCACCCATTTGCTCGATCATGTTCTCGTGGGGAATCTCGCGATTGAGCTTCAATTCCCGCGCAAGAGTCCAAGCTGCGTGCCACCACCTAAGAGATGCACTCTTGAACTCACTCGCAGAGATGACAATTCCAAGATGGGCGTATGTTAGAACATCATCTAAAGTTCCCGCTGCCCCATCACCCTCCCTGCCACCCGTTGACCCTGCAGGACCGCCACCCAACCCCCCAAGACCAATACCAACAGATCCATTTTCGGAGTCCGAAGAAGACCCATGTTGGCCATGTGAGTGCTGAGAGGGTGCAAACGCAACATGCACTAATGGTCTTAAAAGACTGATACACAACTCCAGTAGTTTCTGACAAACTCGGCCTCGCGCGGCGGGCGATGCATTGAGAAATGGAGCATCACAGGTCTGTGCAGCAACCCACAGCATGGCGCACAGTAGTGCCGGAGATGTAGGTCGAGGACTTGTCGGATGCAATACAGATTGCTTGCGGAAAATGTGGGTCAATACATATGGAGAAGCATGCTGGAAAAGGGCTGTTGTTGGGTTGGTGAAATATAGATCTAACAAGTCGCATGCAAGAATTGGTGGTATTATGTTACTGGCATGAGGAAGCAGAGGAAGGAGAACAGGATACCTGACACCAGTAGAGAAGGCCGGGCTTGGAGGGGAGGGCAAAGAAAGCCAAGATGGGGACGAATCTTCTGGGGAATGGCCGCCAAGGAATCCAGACAGAGGTGATGCCGCATTTTGAGGAAAATTCATTGAGTGCGATTGATGTTGTGGAGAGAGGACGAACTCATTTGAGGGGAAACCGTTAGTTGTAGAAGGCCCTGGCTGGGACATGCTACCGTGAGCAGATGGGTTGGGGAGCATCCGTGGAGCGCCGCCGACACCGACACCGTTGGGTGGCTGATGTTGGAATGGAGACATCCTATCAAAGTGCATGGGCATACTGGTGGGAACACCTTCATGGTTTAGTTGTAGCGATGGGGAATCTGGTGTGGGAAGGTGATGGTGGTGGTGGTGGTGTTGAGCAGGTAAGTGATGGTGGTGAATCTGGTGTTGGGATAGATCATGAAGGTCTCCGAGGGATGTTCTGGTACTGGCAGCAGACGAGGATGGCTTCCTGTCCATTCCGGGGCGAGGGGGCGGAGGAAGATCTGATGACCGTGAAACCCCATTGAGGACACGCATTTGGTCTACTGACGAAGTATTACCATTCACCATGCCATTCTGCTGGGCAACCGCAGCAGCGGCAGCAGCAGCAGCAGCTTGTTGTTGTTGAATATCCTTCCGTGAAGCCTTTCCACGCTTCTTTCTCTCTCGAGCATACTCGCACTTTAATGTGAAATCTATCAAGTGATTTTAGCCAAAACGGTTCGAAAAAACAAACTTATAAAAACAAAAGTTGCTGTGGTATTGACTTACCGATACAGTGTTGACAGGGCAATTTCCCATCACATTTCGTTCGCAGCTGGTTGCACTGATCGCATGCCCGACTTATTCTTCTCCGGATAGGACCTGGTGTCGACCCGTTCATCTGCCCTATTCCATTAATTCTCCCGCTGTTGTTTTGCGGCGAATGGTAAGGGTGATGACGTGCCTGTTTCGTTGCTTTTTGGACGGCTGATACCGAAGATTGATGTGGCATGCCCGTTGATGGGTCAACACCGCCATTTGAAGATGGTAGCGACTGAAAGTGTGAACTAGGGCCGTACTGATGCATTGCCTGAGAGAGCATCATCTGGAATGTGTGATCAGTGGGGGAATAGGGGAAATAAGATGGCCGAATGAAGAAGATAGAGGGGTTAGTCAAAAGTGGTCAGCCAGGGTTAGTGAATGTCAACGAGATCGGAAGGAGAATTATATTCCCGTAGATTCCTTTAAAACACCGAAAGAGCGACACTTCGGGGGGGGGTTTAAGGGAGTAGGTTAGAGATACCGTTGGTGAGAGGAAAGGCGGGTGGGAAAGGAATTAATGAGTGAATGAATGAGTGAGATGTAATAAGAACCGGTAGAGGAGGAGGGACCGGCTGTTTTTTTTTTTGAGGGGGGGGTGAAAAGAAAGAGGAGGGCGGGGGGAGATTATGGGTTGAAGATATTCTAGGGAGATTGGGGAGGTGTGAGAGGGAAAGAGTATGATAATTAGGTGTGCTAGGTGCTCGTGGAAAATGGTGCGGCGAACTTTACGCTGGGATGCCGATATCTGTTATTGTGGGTGTTCTAGGGTTTTCCTGCAATGGAGTACAAGGAGTACAATATTGAATAGTTGTCGACCGAGTCGTCTATCTAAATACCAGGTCCCGGCTTAACTTTGACGAATTTCACTTGTTGCCCTCTCCCGATCAAGAGCAATGAAGCACTCAACCTGTAGCAGCAAGCTTTTGAAGGCAAGCAGCAGTAGGGCGGGGACGAGACAGGCGAGGGGGACAACAAATTCTTCCTCTTCTATGGGTGGACAGTGACCTAGGTGGGGTGGGAGTGGAAGGAATGGGAGGGGTCCGGTCGGCGGTGGAGGAGAGAAACTAAGCCCAGCCAGGTATCACCCAATGCATAGAACGGGTTAGGGCTTGGGGTGCCAGGTTTGGCCGGCAACAAGGAAGTTGGGGGAGTAAGTCGAGAGAGAGAGAGAGAGAGGAAGAGTAGAGTAGAGCAGAGAACATATAGTACATGCTGCTCTATATAAACAGTACTTTGCTCCCTTAGAGTACACATGTTGGGAGAGGGTAGAATGAAGGACGGGCAGTAAGCAGGTAGGAAAGGAAAGGAAAGGAAAGTATTTGGGTATATGTCGCCGCACAGAATTAACATGTGCAGGGGAATATCGACAGGGGACTTGCTGAGATGCAGACGGGGCCAGACACCCGCTAAATGAATGAGGGAAATACAATAGGTATATATTTATATATATAAAAAATAAAAAATAGGAAAAAATATATAATGAAACAGATAGAGGGAAGCACCAGAATTTCGCTCTCTCATTCCTTACCGATCTTCAAAAAGCAAGAATAGAGAAAAAATATTAATACGCAACCTAGTCCGCACATCGAAGAAAGAAGGGGTAGAAGGAACGGACAGCCAAGCCAAATCCAACAACCCAGAGAGTGGACGAAGAAACTTGGAAAAAGAAAGGAAAGCTGGAAGGAAAGGCAATAGTTCAAAGAAGATCATATGTACGCACAGTACTAGCGGGGAAGTGGACAGATCCTTCACTGGCGGACCCGAATTGTCGGGGTCAGGGGGAACCGGATTAGTTGGTGCTCGCGCATGGTGCGTACTGTGCGCGAGTACTCGGGTACTGGTGTAGTACAGTACTCAACTTCTTGATCATTATGATAGTCTTTCTGTGAAATACTGGCACAATTAAATAACAATTGAATAATATGATTGAAGAAGTTCAAAAAGGGAACCTGGCTGTGCACGGTATGCTGCATGTGGCTATACAAATTTGATTGCCAAGATTTCATTGATATGGGTATTAGGAGTGGAAAGAGGGTTTGAGGTATAGGGTTTTAATTTAACAATTTACCTGTATGAATAATAGGAGCTTAAGAAGGAAAAAATATATAATTAATAGATATTAGTAATCAAATAAATATAGAATTTTATTTTGTAAAACAAATCTACTGGTATGCTGATTAAGCCAACTAAGTGTGGCTAATATAATACTTTTTGGCCTCTTCCACTAAAAATATAACATTTTAAACCCTTAAGGCTTTATAACAACAAAATTTAATATAATTGCCAAAGAAAAACCTATTCTGCAACTCCTGCCTCTGGGTTTCATTAGACTTGTCTTTGCAATCATACTAATGGTAATATTGGCTTACAAGCCTGAGGTTCTGCCTACAGAGTAACCCTGGCTGGTAGTGCTCTTGATATATCTTATATATGAGTGTGCCAGTGCCAGTCGTCCTACTTTTACTCTTTTAAAAAAGGCTTGTCAAGAACGTCTAATTACTTGAGGAACATAGTTTCTGAGTACTATACTATTAAGTCTGTAACTTTATGTAAAATCAACCAATTTTGTCTGAATTACTTGCAGGAGCTTATTAAACATCCCCTCTCATACATTCTGCAAACAGCATCAACTTGGATAGACAGCCGTAAAGTATATAGTATTATAAGATGGATTTCAAGAATAGTAACTTCTGATGTTAGGATATAAGCCCAACCTGTTAGGATAATGACATTGTGTCCCAACTCCAGGGCTGGAAAGCTATTGTAGCAGTATGGCTTACTGTTGATTTGTTTTATATTTTGTTTCACATATCAGAGTAATATATTGATTGTTTTATGTTTTGTTTTAAGCATTATTTGATACTTGATTGTTTATTGTTTTGTTTTAAGTATTATTTGATATTTAAGAAGTTTGTATTTTTACAATAAGGCAACCATCACTATGATAGTGTTTAGTTATTTTATTATGTTTACAAGGCTCAGGAGAGCCAGAAATAGTATATATTTAACACCTGCTATTCTCAGAGCTAAGAGAAGCCAGACTTCAACTGACAGTGTTACCTATATACTTGGTTTAACAGTTACTTCTTCAGCTCACTTTGAAAATCTTTAAGTTTTATATACAGTTATCTTTACTGTACTTCTAGTAGTTGCAAGATAGTAAGAAGTGTGTTAACAATAACCCTTTGCAGTCTCTAGTACTTTACCTCACTTAAGATACCACCATTGTGTACTATGTCTGAGACAGTATACCTTTTTGCTAATATTATAGAAATAAGACTTAGGAAAAGCCAGCTAGTATCTTTAAAGGCTATATCTTTTAGACTTGCTAGTTGAAGGGGTAGACTTTGACTGTAATAGCCAGAGTTTTCAATGCAAGTATCATATACTTTATTGAATTGTAATCTGTTTAGTTTATTATGATCATAAGAAGCTAGTAAATACTTCAAGGTCTTAGCAATAGAGTAAAAAGTTTTATTCAATAACCTTTTCAAGTTGGAGCCTCTACTCGATCAATCTACTATCCAGGCTATGCTTTGACTAGGATTTCAAGTATGCTCTCTAGGACAGTTTCATACTTAGTCTAGTGGTTGAGTAGCAATAACAGTAAGGAAATGTTATATTAGATTGAGAGTTCAAAGTTTCACAGAGATAAATATCAGGGCATAGAAATTGTTTCATGAATTCTACAGAGAAAGGTTGAAGTCTAGAGCAGGACAGTCAAATTGTATAGTAATTTCTAAAGCAACTTGAACTGTGTAGTTCAGCTTATCATCTTACAATCAGTATCTAGAACTGTTGGTGAAAATTGAAAAATTCATAGCCCTCAGCTCCCTATGGGCGTCCCCTCATATTATCATACTTTGGGGGATCTGCCACTGTTTCTGGTAGGTGATTGGGTATCTGAATTTATATGGAAAACCTGCTGGTGGGCACATTTCCCTTGACGCCAAGATCATACAGACATAGCTCCTCAATCAACTACCGGGATAGCAATGGAACTGGCTTGATTATGGCCACAGTAAAATTAGGGATACGTCCGAATAGGGGCGTGTTTTAGGAGGCTATTTTTTTAATAAGAATATATAAAAATCCGTTTCCTTTCGGAAAAGGTTTTTCCTCAGATCCTACAATTTCCTCCAATCTACGATTGTATAGCTACCCCTCCCGCATGTCACAACCTAAACACCTCAGGGGAAATGCTCGTGTGGCCGATATTCAGTTAGCCGTTATTGAAGCAGTTGCGTATTTTCTATAGTATTGTATAAGGGGTTTCTAAGACGGCAATTGTCCTGGGTTGGAAATTTGCTATCTTAATGGCATTTCTAATAGGTCGGAAGTCGGATAAGATAGGATGACTGGGGGTTAGAGAGAGAGAGAGAGATACTTTCTGTAGTAAATATGGATGATGGGTACTTGGCTGGTCTAAAATGTAAGAGGCAGACATGTGCTTTCGAGAACCATCCGAAAAGCGCTCTATCTGTATATCACATCTGACAGAAACTAGATTAGAGGGAATAAACATGTCCAAGATCCGTGAATCGCGTAAAAATATAAGGATATAGAGCGAATACTCTTCACTCATTGCTTTGCGTGCGTCTTGCTTTTCTGGTAGGAGAGAGATTTCACCAAAATAAGTCCAAATAGGTTAACTTCAGGAGGTGCCTGCAGATTCTAGGCTCTACTCGGGTACTGTACCTCCCTCCCAAAACCCCGCGGCATCCGGTTTAGTGCCGCTCAATTATAGTGCTCTTATACCGGTATGTACTCGAGTACCTAATGTATTTGTAGCAACTCGGACAGCCGAGGGCAGATCAAAGAGCTACCCATGGTTATTCCTTGCTGGCTCGCTTAGAACCGTGCTCACCACGCCTCCCAGCCTCTGCGACCTCCATGAATATCTAGTAGTACAGTACTTGTACGTTGGTGTCGTACAAATTGAGAGAACTCCTCGGGCACAAACCAGCCATGTTATTCCGCTCTGCCGGGGGTTTCCTATAGGAAAATGAGTAGAGAGATAGGAGAGACCTAAGGAAAAATAACCAAGAGCTATTCAGGCATATGATACTGTACCTTACAATCCCTCCCTCCTCTATATTGCCAGGTGGCTCCTAAACTTTGCTTTGACTGCTCAAAAGCTAGACGGGCTTCCTCTGGACCTATCCAAATAATTTAAAAGGAAGGGTGAGCAGACCTATCAGATATCGCACCGTTTATGTGTTTACCGCAGGCCATGGTGGGGCGCAATGTGTCAGTCTGCCATCTATAGAGTACGGTGTTCCGAGAATATTTGGCGGGGAGGACCATTCATTCCCTTTATCCTGTCATAAATTCCAGGAATTTAAGAAAAAAGCCTACAATACGAAGCAGAGCATATAAACACACCCTCACACCTTTAAAAAGGTTCAGTGATAAATGGAACGTTCTACCACATCTGCACTTGGCTTCATCGTCCAAGACTATCAGGTACAGGACAAGACAAGACAGTTACAGCACCGGTATTGCAAACCTCCGATATATACTACGAAAAGGCTCCCGTCCCAACCATTAGAATGCACGAGAGGAGAATTAGAGGATGTTCCCCCTGTCAATTCCCGTTTTTCCCAAGTTCATCCAATCTCGGTTCCGACCAATTCCGCCGCATGCGGAAACGGGCAGATACGGCACTGTACCACCTCCGCCTCTATCTCTTTTGTGGATCATCTGATGATCTGTGCTGTATCGTGTTAGGGGGTGTGTGGGAGTGTTTTACCATTTGTGGCGCAGCTTGGCACAAGGTTACAGGATCGGTTTGGTGTGGGTCAACCCTCACTAGTCCTGTCACTTTGTGCCAAACTGCGCCACAAATGGTAAAACACTTTCATACACCCCCGAGTACAGTACCATACGGAGGAAGACAACCAGGTTATTTCCTTACGCCTGTTAGACCACTACTGTGGCTCGGTAAGAGGGGAGGGTGAGGTCCGGTACGAGTAAATAGTAATTTGGAACCATTAGGCCATACCGAACCACGGAGCACACGGTGCCGGTAGTCCATAGGTTCAGTGCTATTGCACATTCCCCTCTTCTGGCTACGGTGGTGGACTACCTTACCTACCAGTGGTGCAAACAGGCGTCAGTGAGGAGTTGTGCTTACCAGTGCACACCCCTTGAGTCGCAGGAGAGTCTGAGGTCACACATTTGATCTCCGAAGTGCCGTGGCAGAAAAGCGGTCTTCTTCCAGCAGTACACCCTGACCCCAAGTTTCGCCCCTGCAATCGTCATTTTTTTCCTTTTTTCTATTTCCCACTTCCACTACTAACAACTGTTGGTGGTGGGAAGATAGTAAGCAAGAGGACGATATCATACTCTGCGTTATTGCTAGGATGACCACTTGAGTCCAGGAAATTGATTGCTCACAATCGAGTATCATCATTACTATCTCCATCACCATCTTCGAATCTACCTGTTTGATTCTACAATATGGGGTTTGAGACGTCCCGGACCCCACCTTTGCCCTACCGCTGAGCTCATCCATCTCGGCTCAAATGGATTGGGGCATCCGTCTTCCACTCCGCTATTTGCTTTTCCGCAGCCTTCTGCTTCCCTTCATTGGGTTTTGTTGCCTAAAGGGGTCTTCTATTGGTTTGTATGTTGCTCCTTATTATTAACAGCGAGGCTCTTAGCACAGTAGAGCACCACGAAAACTATTGAAATTAGATTATTAGCGGAAATCAGACCATCGGCCCATGGTAGGTTCAGTTCGGCAGATCTACCAAATCACGAATAGTGGTTCATGGGATCCATCATCCCCAACAAGCTGGGCCTGAACCACGTTAGGAAAAGGCCAACCCTTCATGGGAACATTGGTCTGTGAATCCAGAGATTACAGAGCTGGCAGAGGCAACAAATTTCAAAAGCCCCTACTGTATGTGTAGGGTACAGACAAGAATTATCCGTATATTCGAGTACCAATTTAGTGTGTGCGGGCAGATCCGCACAGAGGTTCGAAGTTCTTGTACAGTACAACAAGCAGTACAGAGCACACTCCTTTCACAAAAGAGTGATCCTCGGTGCCTGCTCTCCCGATCTCGTACTTACCGTAACTCGGAAAGTGTGCCTTGGTTGGCGGCTTGGGTATCGGTTTTATGTTGGGATATGCTCTTATACGTTGTTAATGCATGAAGGACCTCGAACCTCCGGATTGGACTTGGTGAACAACCTCCAGCGAAAGAGAAGTGTAAAAGTAAGAGAGTGGCGAGAAGGGACAAGCCCGTTAGGGCCCGCATTCATATGATATCATACTAGATGTGGGCCGATACCCAGGCCACGGTAGTGTGTACTGGCAGCCCATCATGCCGGGTACCGTACTATCGTACTAGTGGGGAGGTTAAATTTCGGAAACTACAGAGTGCGGCTACGAATTTTCTTCCTCTCCCGTATTACTTTAGAAGCAGTAAAGGTGAGACTGCAGCACTTCGGCAAGTATTCTGCGAAAGGTGCTGTGAATAAATGCCGGCACGGTAAGACTCGAATAACCGAATGATGTGCTAGGCACCCCAAAATTCCTCCCGGGAAAGGGGCCAAAAACAACAAAAGCCTGTTCCCCGAGACAAATAAAAAAACAAAAATGCGCCAAACCTTACTAGGAGAGGAAAGTCCAACGTCCTGGTACATGGTCCTATCATTACAGTTCTTAAGGAACCTTAAACCCTGCTAACCGAGAAGGTGTGCCGTGCCGGTGCTGAAACAAGTAGGAAATACTCGTGGCGAGAATAAGTGCTGAGACAACGAATGCCACTACAATTCCCCACAACGCCCAACCATTACAATACGCTTAAGCTGATACAACAGTCAAAATGAAAGATCCTACCGAATATTTGGCTCCTCAAAAGAGGGAGGGACTCTAATATAAAGGGATTTGGTATTATAGACATTGCAGTTGCGGTTGCCATTGTAATAGTTATCGTCACGGTTGAATTTGGGGGGGTTTGTGGTTGCGCCCGTTGTCTCAGGACTTATTCTCGGCCCGAGTAAGTGGGCATGACTAAGGCCACAGTACTCGAGTAGAGTAGGTAAGTTCTTTTCGGATCTTACAACCCCACGCAGGTGGTAACGGGACACGTGCGCAAAATTCATCCGCATGCAACCCCGACCCGAACATCATCAACCTACCCAATATGCCGATTGATCAGAACACAGGAAAATGACGGCAAGCCACAGAAACCGAGCGTATCACAGTTATCGAAAAGCATGCTGAAGGGAAAAATTACCGCCAAATCGCCAGAGAAACCGCTGTCTCAAAATCTGAGGCTCAGAGGATCAAGAAGCGATGGGAGACTACCAAAATAATCAACCCCCCACCACACCCTGGTTTTAAGCCAAAGTTAGATGAACGTGCCAGGAGGCGATTACATCGAATCAATGAGCAAAATCCTCATGCTCCGCTCCGTGATATCACAGCCGATTTTAACCTAAATGTGTCAGAAAGGACTGTGGGTGAAACACTCCGCCATATGAACTTTTATGTTCATGTTGCTCGCAAAAGGCCTTTCTTAAACTATGAACGCAAGCGGGAGAGATTGCGCTGGGCTCGAGAAAGAAGAAACTGGAACAATTTTGTTTGGAGAAAAAAGATCTTTGTTGAAGAGATGAAGCTTACGATTGGGCAAGGAGGAGGGAGATCCTTGGTCCGACGCCCTCCCGGAACTGCTCTTGAGGATCGCTATCATGAGCCTTCGTTTCCTGACGATAAGACTACTGTCATGTTCGCTGCCGGTTTCACCTATGGTTTTCACACTCAGCTTATTCCAATCCGCCAGCGAACCGAGAGGGAGAGGGAGAGTGGCAGGGACCGACTAGGCATGAATTCGGTTCAATATTGTCAAGAGATTTACACCCCACACTTTCTTCCTTTATACGAGCTTTTAAGCGGGGCTGACAATGATATTGAAATGGTGTGTAACAATCCTATCGTTAGGTAGTTAGGCAACAGGCAACGATAGTTATTTCCTATAGTGAGCAAGTCTTCTTTTATAATGGGCGTAGGGAAATACTATCTCTTCAGATAGTACAGAACTGGCTTGCTAGTCTGATCGATCCGTCGAAGGACACTATCTCGTCAGATAGTAAGATGAGTGGGTTGTCGTGCTTGATAGAACTATCCCAATAGTTCTATGTTCGAGCAACCCGTCGAGACTATCACAATAGTCTCCGGGTTCTTAGAGCGTAGGCTCTCGTAGAGGAGGAATATATGTAAAGAGAGTAAAGCGTAATTGTATTGCAATATCTTGAGTATAGAAAAGTACTTAGATGGTTGCGTGAAGATCCTATCTTTTGGTCGTTTTTTTTTTTTTTTTTTTTTTTTTTTTTTTTTAAAAATAGTTAATTTTTTTTTTTTTAAAAAAACAAAAATAAGCGC